>Ga0209503_10000240_pt1 | contig 37597 bp, 50 predicted proteins | sample SouAtlMetagenome_2_FD_187448 | JGI IMG/M metagenome (GOLD analysis project Ga0209503, IMG submission 187448) | Marine eukaryotic phytoplankton communities from Atlantic Ocean - South Atlantic ANT15 Metagenome (SPAdes) (version 2) | ecosystem: Environmental > Aquatic > Marine > Oceanic | place...
CGCCTGCCTTAACTGATGACCCTGCTGTGTAGGTTGCCTTAGCATTGTCTACATCTGTATCACGAAAGATACGTATTGCAGCTGGGCTTGCTGGTATGTTGCCTGATGTAAAGACAACATTACCACCACCTGTTGTTGTGTAGCTAGTTATGTTATAGTGAGTACTGGTTGTCTTTACGACACCATCTACCTCTACTTTAACATCAGCTTCTTTTATAGAAGGGAAAGAAAACGACTTAGTTGCGTTCCCATCCCCAGTGTAATCTACGAATGTTGTTGCCATTATTTATAAATGTTGAGGATGTTGTTGCCTGCACTTTCTTCTTTCTTAAGTTGTCGTGCAATTTTTTTATCTTCCCGTTCTTGTGCTAGTATTAGAGCTTGTTCATCGTCCATAACTCTTATCCATGCAGCTTGACGTGCCTCGTCAAACAATCTACCAATCATAATATTATGGTAGTAGTCTTTAGGTTGAAACTCAGAACGTCGACCAGATTGTATATCTTTGTACATTAATTCCATAGATTCTATGATCTTAGGATCTTTAGCTAATCTACTTAGTTTTACTTCTAGATTTTCTTGACCTATTTCACGTTGGAATTTAGAACGAATCATTGGACTGTCAGTAAGGTTATCACCATTTGGAGAATATAATACTGATAATCTTAGATCGTACCCACTCTTAAATAAGAATGTTCGACCAAGGCTTGGTGTTAAATTAAAGTTTATTGGTACAAAAGAGTTGTATGCTCTTGTTATAAAGTCCCAGTTTTTAATCGGTCTACCGTTTAGTAAGTCATACTTTATAGGTAAATCTTGACCGGGTAAATTTTCAGATAATAAGTTACGGTTACGTATTGAATCAAAAATACCAGAATTTAGTTCACGTGTATATGGGGTAAATAGTTTACCTAAATCATTACGTATACCAGCTAGTGGTATTTGGTTGTTTGCAAAGCCTGCTAAAATTCTACTAGCTTGTCCGGGTTTACCACCAAATAAGTCAGCGAACGATTGTAAGCCTGCTAAATAAGATTTACTTGTTACACCTTGAGATAGTAATAATGCTACCTTAAGTAAGTTATCTTCTGTCCACTCTTCGCCCATAAGTAAACTTGCGTCACCTATATCAGCTATCATAGACATGATTTGGTTAAATGGTTCAAAAGTATCATAGTTTACAGTTACTTCACCAAACACTAAAGAACGTGGTTGAAAACCTGTATCTGTCCATGTACTTCTTTTCTGCCTATCAACTGGTCCATTACCTGTCATTCTACCTGTCATCCATGCCCATGCAGCCATGCTGACTAAAGCAGATCCCATCGCTAATCTACCTGTTTGTAGTGCTTTAGCATTAATTAAGTCTTGGTCACTGTATATACCATACTGAGCTAATTCATCTAGATTTTGGCCGGGTCTAGCAAATGCTATGTCGTTAAATTCTTTGACAAGAAAGTTAAATCCGGGTGTGTGTTTAGCTGTAAGTTTTAGTCCGTTAACACCTGTACGTGCAAATAAAAAGAATGGTTTAGCCCAAGGGTTCTGTTGAAATACAGCGTTTAAGTTAGAAGCAAATCCTTTTAGATCCTGTGTTAGTGTAACTTCTTTACGTGCAAACTGTGCAGCCTTATCAGTCAAGCCACCGTTTGCATCAAATATATCACTATAAAAATAGTCCTCATAGCTACGTATTAGCTGTGGTGATATATCATCAAAAGCGGTAATCTTACCACCGTTCATCTGATCCATAGCTGATATAAGAGCTTTTTCTCTCATACGAACTCTACCTAATATGTATGCAAACGCATCGTCAGTTGCAGCCATGACTTTTGTAGAGTATGTAAGAAGACTATTATGATTCATCTGGCGTGCCATGTTAGCCATTCTAAAAGCAGCCTTATCTCCAGCTGTAGCACGGTCACTTTCTGACCATCTACGTAGTATTTCCCAGTTAGCATCGCCCTGTGTAAACTCAGTAAATCTAGTTTTTACAGTTGCTATATCACCAGACCAGTAAGAATTTAATCTTGTTTTAAATAACTCAAATGACTCAGGTATAGCTTCCATCATAGCGTTCATGGATGCTAAACCTGTACGTATAGTTCTAACGTCACCAGTAAACGGAAAGCGTATAATACCTCCTAATGTCTGGTTCATAGGACGTAAGAATGTATGTGTAGCTGTACCTATTATAGCTCTCATTGGTGTCTTAGGACCAGATAATACACTGTGTGTAAATACACCTTGTAGTTCTCTTATTAATGCACCAGCCTGTGCTTTACCTTCGATTTCACCACCCTTAATCATCTTTCTAGCCCATGCGTCAAAGTCATCTAGACTATTAACTGTTTGCATAGATGAGAAAGCTTCAAACAATGCCATTAATAGCTCGTCACTGTCTTCTCCATCAGCTATATCAAGTATAGTTTGTATAGACTCACGAGTGTCAGACATTTCTTGTGTAAGCGTTCTTCGTAAATAGTTTTTCTTTACACCAGCACCAAGTTCTCTAAAGTTTTGTGACTTAACAATTCTTGCTTTTTTAGCTTCTGTCATTGCTACAAATATAGTATCACGTATAGCTTCTAATGGACCGTCAGTGTCTGCTAGATCTACAAAGTTAGATAATTCTCTACCAGCTATGCCTAAGTCACGAACTTGTTGTAACAATGTACCGACAACCATATCTGCTACTACAACGTATTTACTTGTAATAGTCTCTAGGCTGTCTACTGTGTTACCATCTATATCCGTAATTGAGTAAGCATCGGTAGCTTTAAATATCTCGTCTAAGTATTCTCTAGGACTCATATCCGCAGCATTTCTACCTAATGTAATACGTTGATGTGCAGCAATAGCATCACCAAATACTTCAACTAAAGTAAGTTGTTCTTTTTTTATTGACTCAATAATACCTTGATATTTGTTATTACTATATAATTTACGTAATACTTCATCAGCTACTTCTTCTGTTATACCAGCATTTTCAGCTGCTCTCTGTTTTTGTACTGCTGTTATGACATTACCAGACGCACCGTCTTCTGAACCCCAATCTTCACGTACTTTTTTCTGCATTTCCCATACATCATACGGGTCATCTACGGATAACTCAGCACCTTGGGAAGGGTCTGATAGATTAGAGTTTTTAGCAGCTCTAAATCTTGATTCGTTTTCTCTGAGTTGTTGTACGCCTTTTGCTAGTTTTTCGTTTCTTACACTACTTTGTCGGTTAGCTATTTTAGTTCTTGCTCCACGACTACCTCTGCCTATAAGCATAGTAGCACCATCAAATACTAAACCTATGCCCATACCTTCTACGATGTTTTTTACCTTCATCATAATCGGATGGTCAGCGTCTTGAGTTGATAGTGGTGTATCTACCCAACCATAGTGGTCACGCATAGATCCTAATGCATTATGTCCGTCTGACTCTTTAGATACTAAGTCAGAAACAGCACCAATACCGGCTGCTCGTACTAAGCTAGGAGCACCTAATAATTTAGCAGCAGCTGTACCAGCTAGTGGTACTCCAGCAGCAGCTAATCCTTTTGCACCTAAAACAGTTGCACCGGCTAATGTACCAAAGTGCACAACACCTCTAGCTAATTTACCCCACCATGTTTTTGTAATGATAGGATTACCACCACCACCAAGAGGGTCAAACTCTGGTTGGTAGTAGCCTTTTTCTTCTTTTTCTCTCTGCATTTCTCCAGAGATCGCATCCATCGTGCGTTCTGGAAAGGTACTTATAGATGATGCAGTGTCCTGTATACCCCCTGATACAATAGATCCGAGTTCTTTTACAAAACCTTTGACACCCCAGTTTTCTTGATTTCTAGGATCTTCCAGATTATCTGAATCCTCTTGAATTTCATTTTCATAATCTGTTACAGAATCAGCTATTTGTTGCTGATCTGATATTGTTTGTTCTAGACTACCTAGTTCACTGGGCTTATCATCTTCATCTATAGGACCCGGATTATATGAATCCATTATAATATCTCCAAAAAGTATGTGCCCAGTAATTCTGGACTTATTGTATAAGGTAGGTTGTGTACATTTGTATTACCATCAAAAATTCCTTCCATATCTAAATCATTAAGATTAGATGTTTCAGAAAATCCAAAGCTAAGAGAGTTGTTAATTGAAGCATCTCTCATGTTCTTTGCTCTAATAATTCGTTGTTGATTTTCTACAGTCAACGCATCTTTGCTATAATCTAAACCTGACAGCTTTTCTATTTCTGGGTCAGCAATAATTAGACGGTCAATTTTGTACTGTCCAAATCCCTGCAAACCGTAACCATGCTTTATACTTTGTGTTATAGTATCATTTATTGGTATAGTTTCAAATTTCAATGGTTCCTCGTTTGTATCTGAGAAACTACCAAACTGTTTGTTTTTAGTTTTAACTACAAAATTATCATAAATACTAAAAAACCCCTCCTTACCATCCATTTCAAACATAGCTCTTTGAGTTTTGATTGGTGATGGCATGTAAGATAATAGTTTATTTATTCTAGAATTTACTGCTAATTTTTTTAAATAACCACCTTCTACTAATAGTTTTTGCTCAACGTCATAGCCTAGTGATCCTAGTCTAGCGTGTATCAAATCATGTGCTGTTGTAAATCTTAGATGTTTACTAGCTTCTATGTAGTATTGAGGTATACGACCACCATTTGCATATTGAACTAATTTATTTACTGGCTCTCCATCATGAGGTATTTTTTTGTTTAGCCACTCATTTTTTGTGTCTGGACTAGCTAACTGCTTACCAGCTTCAAAAGCGTATAAACCCTGCTTATACTCAAAGCCTCCTCTTTTCAGCTCGTCATTATTAGTGCCATCAAAATATCTACCAGCACCAGTTACATAGTAATTACCAAACGCAGTATTGCCACCACCTTTAAGTGTTTTACCTTCTGATAATGTTTTATCTAAGTTTTTTTTAACTTCTTCAAAAGCATTTTGTAAAGCTGTTTTTACTGGTATCTTTTTTTGAATTTCGTTAAGAAAGAGGTCGTTAAAGTGATCTGTAGCATTACCTATAATAACAGAAGATTTTAAATTACCTGTAGCTGTTGTACTTGTTATACCTACAGTAGATTTAATATAGGTATCTAAGTTACCTTTTATTACATCGTATTCTTTTTTGTTATTCTTGATAGGTTCATGAGCCTCAAAATATGTTGTAGCTTCTTTTTTATAGCCGGGGTCACGTATACTTTTTATTAACTGTTCTGCCTCTCTAAAAAATCCTTCATCAGTAGCATGTTTTGCTAAGTCTTTTGTAGCTTCATCCCTAGCATCATCTTTAGTATGATAGTTAAGTAGTGGTTGAAAGTACTTGTAATAAAGACTGCCTTCGCTAACATCAATACCTCTATCTCTTAGTTGGTTCTTGATCTGTTTTACTTCACCTTCTAGATGCACTTCTGTTGCACCAGTATCAACTCCGTTTAGACGCTCTGTTGCAGCTTCAGTAAGTTCTCTGATTGATTGTACATCTTTTGCTTCTTTTTCTTTTGCTTCTTGTGCAGATACAGTACCTAGTAAACCTTCGAGTCTAGAGTGTAGTGGTTCGTTAAACTCTTTTAATGTTTTTGTACCAGAACCATCACGAGCACTAATACCTTTTATGTTAACTAACCGAGCTAGATCGTCTGACTTTAATGAACGGTTTGTTGCTAAAACTTTAAGATCGGCTTCTAACATAGCTATAGCTCCAGCGACATCTTTCTTACCAGATATTTTTTCATGCTGTGCAATGTATCCAGAATTAGGGTCATTTTTGTTACCAAAGATAACTTCTCTAAAAGCATCTGGATCTTGTGCTGCCCCTTTTAATTGGTCAGCAAGATTGTTTTGTCTAGATTCGTCGTATGTTTTTTTAGCTTCTTCATATGTACTTTTAATAAATGCAGCACGTGCAATTTTATCTGTACCTTGTGTAAGTTTAAGTAAAGCTAACTGATTTCTACTACTTAAAGCATTTTTACCACCAAACACGCCTGCTGACCAGTAATATGCTCCTTCATGAAAATCTTTAACTGCATCATACCTAGCAGGGTCTGTATTTGCTTTACTTTGAACATCTTGAAGACTTAGCATACCAAACTCTGTAGGTACTTTTATGTCTTGAACACTTCCTAAATAAGACTCATAACCTTTGTGTAGTTCTGATGTGAGAGCTTTTCCTCTTGACTGATAATCTTTTACAGTTTGCATCTGAAATGCTTTTATACCAAATTCAGCAGCATCTATGTTATCAGTTAAAGCATAGTCTTGACTAGCTTTAAACGCTATAGCATTACCTTCGGTAAAAGCTTTATTGCTTTCTGCTTCTAGTTCTTGATACTTAGCATCTACACTATTTAGTTTTGCATCTGTAGTAAAAGGTGTTTTTTTAGTTTCTTCAAAATTAAATAAAGTTTTAGACTTTGCTATAGACTCATTGTAAAGTTTTTTATTAACTTCTTGTGAAGCTTCATGTGAAGCAGCGGCTTTATCTTTAGCTGCTTTCAACATTTGTCTGTTATCATTCCACTCTCTTGCTTGCACACTAAATTGACCAGCTTGCTTAATTAAGCTACCAAGCTTCTGAAAGTTTTGGCTTTTTTGGTCGGCTAGCTGAATAGCCATTTGTGCATTTCTTCTGTACTGCTCGTTGTTCTTTTTTACAACGTCATCTATTGCTTGGTTAGCTACATTACCTAGATCAGATTTAGGATCTATGTCCATGTAGTTAGTATCGGAGGTGTTAAACATTGCTGAATCCACTATGCCACCTCCTTAAAATTAACATCTATCATATCGTAATATACACCATAAAAACCGTTACTGAGTTTACCTACAGCTTCTGGTTTTTTCTGTAATACTTCTTGAGCTTTAACTCCGATAAATTCTCTATCAGAACTTATGTATTTAAATTTGTATATATTATATCCGTCAATAGATTGACCTATTTTTGTAACATCTCTTTTTAATCTTTCGTCACTAGGAAACATTGTCATCAAACCTGATGCTACATTCATACCAAAGCTAAGACTGTTCATAAATTGACCAGCTCTATCTTTAGGAGGCATCATAGTAGGCATACCAAACTGTGGTCCCATACCTAGGTTTGCATGTTCACGCTTAATCATAGCGTCTTGTCTTCTTTGTATCTTAGTTTGTACTTTACCTTCACCAGCAGTGGCAAGGTTGTACATTTTACGATCTATTTCAGCTACTTTTGTAAAATATTCAGCAGCTTTTTTACCACCAAAACGACGTGATCTTCCACCTTCGTTTACTGATTTACTAGCAAAAAACTGTCTAGCTAAATTTTCTTTTCCAAGTAAGGCTTTACCTTGAGCTTGGTTTGTGAACTCTTGAAAGTCTGCATAATCTCTTGACCTACCTAAACCTCGTATAAGTTTTAAGTTGTCTTTAAAGCTAGACTCTTTGTTCCATTGTTTAATAGAGTTAGCTTTAAATTCAGCATGTCTTCTATTGTTTTCAACTCGGGCTGCTTCACGCCTACCCGCATTAGGATCTGGTGCACACACGGCAAAATTCTATAAAGTATAAATTGTTTGGTCCATGTTTAAACTTACGTAAAAACTTGAAGCCTAAAAATTTGAGTAGTTTTAAATGTACTGTATTTCTACAGTCTACTATGTTCCACAATAAAGGCTCAGTACGGCTATCGACCCACCGTTTAGCTTCTCTTGCAAATGTAATTGGAAAGTCATGAATGGCTGGGGTGCATAGCATCCATATTTCACCACCTTCTCCGACTCCTGCTAGTCCGGCAGTCTTGCCGTCTGGTACTGTGAAATACACAGCAGAGCCGATTCTAGCCACTCTTAGTAGTTCTTCCATAGGATCTAACCCATGGCCTTCTACGACCTCTCTGAGGTCATCTGGGCGTAGATGAGAGGCCACCTCTGCGGCAGCCTTCTCTGTTATTGGATGTACGTATTGATCTAATTTAGACACGTCTATAATATTTGGGTGAGTAGTCCCCCTCCCATGACACAGCTCGTAGCGTGGATGGTGCTGGGTGACTTGATTTAAGTGTAATATCTACGTTGGTATTCTTTTCATATACCGGCACAGTTTTTATAAACTCTTCTAGGTAGGGTGCATCTGACGCATCGTACTCGTCTAGCTCTGTAGATTCATATACTTCTGTGTAGTCAGATTTACCAACACGTGAAAGAGTGGTTTCATATAAACCTATTTTACCAAAGTGAAACTTGACTCTATGTACAACAAGTGATGAGTTAACATCAGATCTGTTAGATTGACCTTGCTGTTGTGAAAGATAAAATGTAGGAAACGCTACGCTGTACTCGTATAAGTATCCTATTGTTAGTGTGGCACTAGACCAGTTTCCCGGTAGTGTAAAGCTAGTTGTACTTGTGGATGTAGGCTTACCATATCTACCTACACGTGCAGAGTTAGTATTAGTATCTATAACAATTAGTTCGTAGTTAGGTGTAGTTACACTAGGTAGCCAGCTAACACTACTAAATGTAGTTAGGTTTGTAGATGCACTAAAACTACCACCACTGATGGTTGTATGGTTATCAACATGAAGTAAAAAGTCTACATTATCTTGTACTATAGATGGGTCTGATTCAGTCTGTACCAGTCTTACGCTTTGTAGAAACTTATCAGTATCTAAAAAATAGTACTCGTCGTTTATGATAAAGTGATATAGTAATGGGTTGTTAAACTTCCATTTAAACCATGCTGACTGCTGACGCTTATCACCTACGTTAAGGTATCTAAAACCCTGCACTGTGTCAGAGTTAGTCTTACCCATTATAACCAAGTTGTTTTCACGTGAGTTTGTAAACAAGTCTATTTCTTTAGGCAGTAGCGTAGGCACTACCTGACTTTGGTTTACTACGTTAGGTTCTCCTTCTCTAGCTATGTTAGCCATTTCATTGAATCGACTAAACTTACCAGAGTCATCAAGGTATGCTATTGTTGTACCTAGCGACACAGGAGGTATATCTTTGTTATAGTTAAATGTAGATAAGCTGCGTAATTTAGCTGTATCAGGGTTCAGTACTGTGTCATCAGATGATAACAGAAACTGTTGGTTTGTACTAAATACTACAAGACCTGAGTTTATATCTATACCGTCAAACAGTTCTGATGGAAATGTAGACGAACAAGATATATCAATAGGGTCGTTAGCACTTACAGTTAATGCTGTTTCTGCAAAAAAATCAGGTGTACCAAGGGTTCCCGGTCTAGATAGTATTACGTTTTCTCCGGCTAGAAAAGCAAGCCTGTTACGAAAGAACAGTACTTTGTTAACTCTTTTATCCTTAAATGTAGGAAACGGATTACTGTTATCATCGCCTACTTCTCTGTCAGCATATGTAAACTGCTTAATAGTAAATGTAGCTAGTTCGCTGGATGTACCACCATTAGCTAAAGATGTTCTCTGAATAACTAGCGGCATATTAGTTAGACTTTTAGCTATTCCCGGCTTTGCACATTCTGTCCATGAGCCTGTACCATCCTGACCGTTAAGACCCTCAAATCGTAGGTAGTAATCGTCCTCCTCTGAAATTCTAGCATTAGCTATCTTGACTATATATCCATGTCTACATTGTTTAGGTAGTAAAGTAACATCGTTAACTGATGTACCCATACTACGCATTAAATCATCTTCTACAATTTCACAGTTAAATGAGTTACTGCTAGATAAATATATACCATTACCTATAACAGTACCACTGATTCCACCGGGTAATTCTGCTATTATACCACCTAATACTTGGTCAGCACTTACTGCTGTATCAGCATCAAAAGGTGTAGGTTCCGGTCTTATTAGACCTAGATTCGCTTTAACTGTAACTGTTTCGTGCTCTAATACTTCTATTGTATATGTAGCAGATGATTCTCCTTTACCAGAGTTACCATCTGTACCACTGGTAAGCGTACCTGTTACTGTCCTACCTTTAGCCTGATCTAATGTTACAGTAGTAGTGTCACCTGTAGTCCAGCCTTCACCACCATGTAATAAAAATATACTTCTAGAATATGCACATGCAAAGTCTTGTGGTGTATTACCTTCGCCACCTATGTTACCTTGCTGTCCACGTATGTCAAGTTTAAATATTAAGTTTTTCTTTGATCCGCTATCTACGCTGAATGTTTGTATACCAATACCTCTACACTGTCCAGTACCACCTGACTCGTCAAGTGTATCAGATTGTATTTTAATACGTGTAGCTCTAGTAAAGCTAGTTGTAGAGTTATTGTTATACAGGTTAAGTCCGTACTGCCTACCGTTTTCTGTACGTGTTACTTCAACAAATGCAAAGTGTGTGTCAGGATTAGCAGTGGTTGTGCCTGTACTACCTACCAGCGTATTAGCGTTAGTGCTGTCACGACTACTAACAAAGGTAGTATCGTTGATAGTAAGGAATTGTATATTCTCTGCATTGCTTGTTGCAAGATAGTTTTGTATTGCCGTCTGTCCGCCAGTGCCATATACTATAGTCTGTGCAGCACCAGCGTTATCACCGCTAGCTTTCCACATTCTAAGCTGTCCATCTGCGGCAACTTGTCCTATGTAAGATCCTTCCTCGTCATCTCGATGGTAGTGAAACCACGAACCACCTGATTGTACGTTGGCTAAAGGAGCTGTCCCTACTCGTTTTGCTCCCGGTCTTTTATACAAACCACGTGTAATGTCAGGTATTGCATTTGTGACATCTTTGACTTGTCCGGGAAATTTTAGTTGATCGGGCTGTTCCGATATACCCCCAGTAAAACTAGGAATGGTTTGTGTTACGCTTGCCATTATCGTCTAAGGTTTCTCCAAGGTTGATATGTTTCGTATACAGTATTATCTGGAAAGCCAAACATGCTGTGATTACCCTGATTGCACTCATACTCCATAAGAGCAGCACGTGCTAATGCTTCTTGTCCTTGTAATAACTTAACAAGATTCGGGTTTGCAACCAACTGAGTAGCTGCTTTTGTTGACGCTCTATATGTGATATAACGTCTAAATGGTATAGGTAGGTTTTCAAATGTGTATAGTTTTACGACATCAAGGTCGATAGAAGATACTGATGAAAAGTCATCTGTATGCTTTTGTTTATCATATAAATTACCATCACGCCTGATAACATCGTAAGCTCTACGAGACCAGCCTTCTGATACATCTAACTGTAACACGTCATTAGCTATAGCTATTTTACCATTAGCATCTGGAGAAAATGTTACATGTTTTTCGGTGTTAAAATGCCACCCTTCTGCCTGCGTGTCTACGTTGGCATCACGAAGTAGGTTATAGATAAATGAAATTTCTGGGTTATCAAAAACTAAAGTAGTTACTGGTGCTTGACCTATAGCTCCCAGTATAGAGTTCACTGCGGATAGTTCGGTATCGAGGTCAATAGTTGTGGAAGCCATAATAAAAAAGGGGAGCCGAAGCCCCCGTATAAAAAATAAAATTAAGCGTTAGTTGGGTAGTTGTCACCAAATGCAGCGTTACCTGTAGAACCTACAGCAGCACCAGCAATTAGTTCAACACAAGCAGCAGGGTTTAAGAAGTCTGCTCCCATTGCTAAACGTCCAAGTATTACATCACCTTGGTATACAACTGAAATGTCTCCAGAAGTTACTTGAACCTGTGGTCCAATAGCTTCTACAACACCAGCGGCTTCCTTCTGGAAGATTAATCCGCAGCTGTTAGCGAAGTCAGATGTATTACCGTAGTTATTGTTAATTCCAGTTTGGTTAGATCTAGCATCTTCTGTGCCTTCTCCAATAAATGAACCAACGTTTCCGGGTGATGTTACACCGGGGTTAGTTGCAGATGCAGAACCATACTTAGTTCCGTATGATCCAAAGAATGGAATGTTCATTGACTTGAAGATCTTGATGCCTGCAATTTCAATGATGCCGTTTCCAGACTGTAAACCATCACCTTGCTCGTCTCTGTTGATAAGACCATTAGAACCAACACCTTGTATTAATTCGTAGTACTGTCTTGGGTTCAACACAGCTACTCTACCTTCAGTAGATACTCCCTTCTCGTCTAGTGCAGCAGCTGCATCATAGAAAGCGTTGATTAGGGATGCTGGTACATAAGCGTCAGATGCTTGGTTGTTTGTACCAACTCTGATCTGTGTTCCACCGGGCTCAACAAAGCCTGACTTAGTGATTGGTGAAGCAAGACGTGCACCCTTCGCAATTTGACGGAAGATAAGTCTGTCGTACTTCTCAGCTAGAGCATAACCGATCTTCTTAGAAATTTCTCCACGTAGATCGTAGTGAGATAATGTCTCATCTAGCTCATATACAAACGCTGAACTGATTAATAGGTCATCGCATGTAATTGTTTTTTCAGCTACTGGAGGTGCTCCATCAGAGTTACCTAGTATGCTGTTACCGGGTGTATGATACTCGGCTTTTGTGCGTCCAGTGTAGATGAACTGAAGACTCTTTCCACCTGATAGGGTTCTCTTCATTACAAGGTCTCTAGCGATTGTGTTACGCTGGAAGCCTTTGAACATCTCTCCACTGAACAGCTTTAAGTAAAGGGCTCTTGCGTCGCCTGTACTATTCGATTGACCCGGCCTAGTTAGGCTTGTTGTTAGGTCACTTGATTGTTGTGCCATTGTTATGGATTGTTAAAAGTTTATATTTCTTAGATCTAATTTTCTCGAGATTTTTGTGTGTCTATCCACACCGTCTAGACGGCTAAAGGTATCCTCCTTAGAGGGCAAAAGCCAATGGCAGGGGAGTCCGACTCTGAGGTGCTCCCCGTGCTGTTATTACTTCACAAATTTTGTGTAAGTAATGCCACGATATACGTAGGTTACTTGCATGGTAATCTCCATATACCCTAGCCCCGTTCCATGCTAGGTTGTCATGCGTCCTATAAAGGATGAACGGACGGTTGATTAGCCTATAACTGGTGCAGTTAAGGCAACGGATGTAGACTCAGCTGATGCTAAGTCAAGTGGAAAGTTGTGTGCGTTACGCTCATGCATAACTTCAAAGCCAAGGTTAGCTCTGTTTACAACGTCAGCCCATGTAGGTACGACTTTGCCGTTAGCGTCAACGATGGACTGATTAAAGTTAAAACCATTAAGGTTGAAAGCCATTGTGCAGATGCCCATTGAGGTAAGCCATATGCCAACGACGGGCCAAGTAGCCAGAAAAAAGTGTAAGCTACGAGAATTATTAAAAGATGCATATTGAAAAATTAATCTACCGAAGTAGCCGTGGGCTGCAACGATGTTGTATGTTTCCTCATCTTGACCAAACTTATAGCCGTAGTTTTGTGACTCATTAATTGTTGTCTCCTTAATGATAGAGGAAGTAACAAGACTTCCGTGCATAGCAGAGAAAAGAGATCCACCGAATACCCCAGCAACACCGAGCATGTGGAACGGATGCATAAGGATATTGTGTTCTGCTTGAAATACGAACATAAAGTTAAAAGTACCAGAAATACCAAGAGGCATACCATCACTGAAACTCCCTTGTCCGAAAGGGTAGACGAGAAAAACAGCTAGTGCTGCGGATAGAGGTGCTGTGTAAGCAACAAATATCCAAGGTCTCATACCTAGTCTATAAGATAGTTCCCACTGTCTGCCTGCATAGGCTGCTACGCCGATGAGGAAATGGAAGACAACGAGTTGATATGGTCCGCCATTGTATAGCCACTCGTCCAGTGTGCCGGCTTCCCATATAGGATAAAAATGTAGTCCGATTGCATTAGAGGAGGGGACGACTGCTCCTGATATAATATTGTTTCCGTAGATTAAGGAACCGGAAACTGGTTCACGTATGCCGTCAATGTCTACTGGCGGTGCAGCGATGAAGGCGAGTATAAAACAAGTTGTTGCAGCGAGCAAGCAAGGGATCATTAAGACACCAAACCAACCGACATATAGTCTGTTGTTTGTGCTAGTAACCCACTCACAAAATCTCTGCCAGTTGCTGGCTTGGCTTTCTCTTGTTACTGAGATAGCTGCCATTTAGAATATACCGGGGATGATTTGTCCTGTTGTTGCGTAAGCACCTACTGCTGCTACGAAACCAAGCATTGCTGCCCAGCCATTAAATCTTTCTGCTTCGTTTGTCATGATTGGATGTTTGTTAATTGGATAGTTTGGAATGACTCTAGGTGGAGTCTCATTTGGATAAATGTTTATGAGTTTATCTGTCATTATTTTTTTTTAGTTTTTCTCTTGTAAGGTTTTGCTGTTTTCGCTGCCTTTTTAAAGTTAGCGGCGGTGGGAGAGCCCTTAGAACCCACCTTTCTCATCTTCTCACCAGAGCCAGCGGCTATCCGCTTTCTCTTGGCGTGAATGTTTGCGTACAATCCTCGTTTAGCTGCCATTATGCTTTACCTTTTTTGTTGGTTTTTCTCTTGATTGCATCTAGTAACATATCTCTACCGGCATCCTCTCTAGCTTTTTTATTTTGTCTAGCTTCGAGTATGTCCCTTTCTATTTCATAGTCAGGTCCGAGTTGAGCGAGTCTCCTCTTCCTCTCTGTAATAGTGCGTGATTGCCTGCCGTCCTCATCATATGTGATAGCCATGTTAACATTTCCATTTGCGTAGGGCAAGAGCCTTTCTTGTAGGCTTGCCGTTTGGTTTTTTCATTGGTCCTTTTACTCCACTCATGCGAGCACAGAAAGAACGCTTACGTGCACCACCTCCGGGCTGTGGAGCCTTGAGGTTAGAGCCGGTAGCTCTGTTGTATTTTTTTCTACCGGCAGCTGTCAGTCCACCAGAACGGGACTTGTGTTTTCCCATCTTGAGACTGACGTTTTTTTTCTTTACTGCCATTATGCTTTCTTTATGTTTAAGGTTTTCCTATTAGCTAAAGGAACATATAGCCCATGTACATCTGGGTTGTACTCACCTTCTAATAATAGTCCATTAGGTGTGTTAATGTAAGCGTCTCCTTTATCATCTATAAAGAAACCTTTTTCAGTTACACGTCCCATGTCTGAGCTGCTACCAGAAAAGGTAGCTAGCTTCAGTGAGTCCCGTTTAGGGGCTGGGGTATAAGGTCCAGACGGTGCTGGCTTATAAGGTTCGTAGGGAGATCCTCCTCCCTTTTCTTTTTTTGTACCCATTATGGTCCAGTGGTCATGTTTTCTGGGGTAGCTGTAGCGTTTTCACCGTACGGATTGTAACGCTTTTTCTTTTTATTTAATGGTTTACCAGCAGCATCTTGTGTGTTCTGCTCGTCAAAAGGGTTGGAGTCTTTAGTTTTTGACATTACTTTTTCTTTTTATTTTTCATGATTGCAGCCGCAACTTTTGGTCTTTTTTTTGCGAGTGCGGCTAATCCCTTTGACACTTTCTTTTTAGCTGGTGGTCTACCTTTCTTACTTCCGTATGTTCCTTTACCTGCTGGCATGTGATTTCTCCTAAAAGTCTAAGTTTGATCTGTCTAGTTTTTCGATAATGTCTTGCCTGTAGGCAGGGTCTCTATCATACCTCTTGTCACTCATAGCGGCTACTAATTCAGCCTGACTTTTGAATGTATCTGTATCTCCTTTCGGTGCTTTACCTGTATACATCTTACCTTCAAATCCGTTAGCTGCTTCGTACTGTGACTTTAATCCTGACACTGCAATCTTAATAGCTTCTACACTACCTGAGTTAACTATACTGTCAAAAGCTTCTTGCGATTGTGCGTCTAGGTTTGTGTTAGCCCATGATATAATATTATCATACTGAGTCTCACCGCCTGCATAGTTCTTAACTGCATTTATGTCTGCATCACTAAGGTCAGCTACCTCTGTTTGGCTTGCTTTAAAAGCATCAGTATTCTGTACCTCTAAGTAAGCTTCTACCAACTCCTTACTGGACATGTTAGAAAACTTGTTAAGAGTTTCTTCTGATAGCTTACCATCATTAGAATAGTACTCCTCATTAGCAGAGCTAATAAGGGTAGCACCATCACTAAGAGTTGGCTCTTCTGTTTTCTCTTCTTCAGTTGCAGATGTTTGCTCTACATCTTTGGACTCTTCAGATGAACCTAGTTTCTTTTGCAGTTCTACGTATGCTTTTTCAAGTGCAGCTGCATCTTTATATTTACCAGCTAACAGTTGCTCCTGTTGCTCAACAATCTCTTCACCAACTTTCAGTGAGTCCTGTTCGTCAGTTGTAAGGTTGTCAGTTAAGGTAACTGTTTCTGGTGTTGTGTCTACTGTAAATGTGTTCTGTTCTGCCATTACTGTTCTGGTGGTGTTTCTGAATCTGCTGCTAGTCCAGCATTAGCTAACCCCTGTGGATTTTTAGTTGGATCCATGAGAGGGCTGCTTGCTATCGAACCAGCTTGTTGAACTAACTGTTGCTGTGCCTGCATAGCTTGCTGCTGTTGCATTTCAGCTTCCATAGTTTCTGGAGACTTGACTAGGTTTAGCACGTCAATACCCTGCGAAGCTGCTAGTCTCTTAATAGCTTCTGAAGGATCAATGTATTTCATTAAAGCTTCTGGCCCTAGTGTCTGTGCGATAGTACCTATAAATTGTGTCAACGCTTGTTGATCCTGTCCTCTGCCAAGGCTGTTAATACCAGCTACGATCTTAGGTCGTACTAGATCTTTAGGCAGTTTTGGTATCTGCTGACTACGTTGTAGCACTAGCATTATTCTATTAAGGTAGGGTATAAGAAACTCTACCGTTAACAACGAGTACAGTCCGCCAAGCGATTGTTCTAGCTCTAGCTGTGTAAGGCGAACCTCTTCAGCTGTGACTCTCTCTGCATTTCTTACGTTCATAACCAGAAATGCTTCAAGTATTCTTTTCTCTATCTGTTGTGCTAAGTTAGCAGCTGTCGCAAAGTCAGCCGTCTTACCTACTTGTACAACTCCAACGTCTTCCGGCCTACCCTGTATGATAGCACCGTTGCCTGCCTTGGATAGAGTTTGTGGTTTAGTTGTAGAAGAGGGTGATACAAGAAATATAACTTTACTTGCTACACTAGCTCCTTCTACTAGAGCCTGAGACAATCCATCAAGACTTCGTAGGTCTCCGATAAACTCCTCTACTCTGCCACGTCCATAGTCTTCACCATCGACTGTGTTAAAACGAAGAACTAACCAAGGTGAGGTGTTCTTAGGTGCTGTACTTCGGCTACCGGGTAAGACTACATCGTCTACTTCCTGATGCCATGTCCAGCGTCCACTGCTCTCATCCATCTTAACGCAAGTGTATACTTCAGCGTCGTCTTCGTATGAGTCTGGTGCGTTTGGCCCGTTCTCGGGAGGCGTAGGCAACTCAAGACCTAGTACCTTACGACTAATAACTTCTTTTGTAACGATCTCTATAACGTTACCGTTACCATCTCTGTTTACTACATACCTATTAAGTGGGTAGTGCTTTAAGCCATCCTTACCCATAAAGATAAGGGCGTTGCCTGAGACAATAAGATGTTTAAGTGCTTGATGTATTACAACCCTGTCATTAGATGCAGCTATGTAATCCATGATGTTACGTTCTATTTTAGAGAACGATAAGTCTAGCTCACTTCTCATCTCAGGTTCTAGCTCTTCTCCTAGCTTGTCGTCTCTGACTTGTAGCTTGAAGAATGCAGTTTGTGGTGGTACAAGTGCAAGCATTAGTTTTGCAGCTAGGGTTACTACAGCTTTAGCTCCAACCGATTGGAAGGGTTGAAGTAAAGTCTTCGTCCCCTTGTAGTTAACGTCTCGTGTAACGAGATATGGTAGGGTAAGTTCAGAGGCTTCTACAGCTACATCTAAAAATTGTGATCTATCACTTGTTAGTTTGCTGTATAATTCTCTGGCTTTAAACATTTAATCCTCCAGTACCGGCTCCACCGCTGCCGCCTGTGTTTACATTTATTTTAAGAGCATCAGTACCTGTTTTTTTACCGGCTGATGGTGCTCCTTTTTTTGCTCCAGATCCGTAAGCTACTTCTGCTGTCTCATCAGGATCGAGCAGTTCTTTCTTCTCTGGTCTTACAGCTTCTTGTTTTTGCTGTTGAACCCTAGGCTGAAACGCTGCGGGTTGTGCTAGTGGGGTCGATCTACCACCCCCTCCGAATACACACATTAGATTTCTTCTACTATAGATTTTATATATCGTATCACTTCTTGTTGTCCAGAGCGATACATGATGGAGGCTAAGTCCTCCTTGGGGTGGACAGGGTACCAAGCGAACTTGGTTTCCAAATCCTCTACCAGTTTTTCTAACTTTTCTGAATGAAAGTTAAGCGTACTGGGGTAGGTTTGTGTTTGCATGTTCAAAGAACGCTGGCATACGAGCTGCTTTTGTGTCAGAAAACTGTGGAGCTTTCCCTTGATACATTAACTGATCGCTCGCATCCAGCCAAAATTTTTTGTCTAAATATTTATCAGTTGTATTTGTTTTTAATGGTTGCACTACCCAGTTAATAGTTGCCTTCCGAAGCTTATCCAAACTAGAGCTAGGAACAAGACCCAACTCAGCACATACGAGGCTATTTGTCGCAACGTGGATTTGTTCATCTCTGGATATATCAGCTGATACTGTTCTAAGAGCAGCGTCACCAAGAAAGCGAAACATAGGTAGTAGAACAAAGAATATAGCTCGCTCTGCAACGAGGGCTTTTGTGATAGTGTGATCAGGGTGTTCAATCCAAGCATCTCTTAACCTCTTAGCTTCGAGCTCAGATTTAATATCAGCCCCGTGGGCATCAACAATGTAACCAAGAGCGAGATCATGTTTAATCTCATCTTGTACGTTTGACTCAAGAAGTGTCCTCGCTGCCGTCGGGACTGTCCTCTCCAGTCCCTGAGAAATAAATTCTCCAACTGGTAGCTCCATATGACGTATTGCGAGTGCACGCTTGATGGTTTCTTCAGCACCTTCTTTTAATACTCCTTTTGTGGGTTGGACTGGTGTCCATGTTCGTTTTCTGTTTTGTAGTTTTGTGTATGGGTTCATTGTTCGCAGTCACATTCGATTTTGTTTTCATTTAAAATACCATCTAAGTAACTGTCAATGTCAGTGTCTGCTAACGCTGCGTAAGCATCAGACTTATCCTGAACATCACCCATTACCTGAAGGCTGTAGTACAAAGAGGTTTGTGAGCTTTCTAGCCACTCCTCTATAAATGCTTCGTTGTATGTAACTACATCACTCCAAGAGTTGAAGCTGTAGCCATGAAGCAATCCTGTCCTATCGAGCATCGTCATGATTTCGTCTGCTACACGCTTGTAAGCGTCCCATCCTACTTCACTTGCTATCTCAACGTTTCCGTAGTTTACTTGTTTTACTCCGAACTCGCCGGAGTCTCTGTCTACGGTTCTTGCTATTGGTGGTGCTATCTCGGGTGTGCATGTAAAGCCGTCTAGGTCCTTACTGCGATAGCTGCAACTGGCAGTGGGTGCAATAGCAAACGCCCTTACCATATTGTTTTTGTGTGCTACTTGTGCTGCCTCAAAAATCGCCCTATCCAACGCAACGGCTGCCATGCCTGCTTCGTTGCTGGCCGAGTGACCAAGGTTAACGAGGCGGAGGGCTTCACCGAACTCAGAATAGGTAATGTTATACCTTTTGAGGAAGTTGGCAAGACCGAGCACTCCGAGCCCCACTTGTCTGTCGACTTCTGGGGTAAGGTACTCTCCAGATTCTCCAACACCTGTCCGGCCATGGAGATCACACAACTCGGACATGCCTGATACGAAAGCCTCTTGTAGGTTGTCGAGTGTACAGGCACCGAGATTGACATGCTGTAACAAGCAAGTTCCACGTGAGGGCAAGTATACTTCAAGACAGACGTTCCCATAGATACGCTGCCCGGTATTGTCGTATCTGATTTTGTTGAGCCAGACATCTCCTGATTTGATTCCATAAAGTAAAGCATCCTTTGTTGTTTGAGTTGCAAACTTCCACATGTCATCGTCAATGTCAACACATCTTTTGACCCAAGGTAATTCAGATCTGTTTGCTGTTATAAATTCTACCGCATCTGGATGTGATAGATCAAGGTGCAATACTATAGCACCATTTTTATAGGCTCCACCTCTACGAAGTACCTCGTTGAAAGCAGAGTATATTTTTCCAAAGCTGACTGGGCCAGTAGCCACAAGTCCTTTGTCGTTTGTTGTTCCGGCTGGTCTAAGCTTAGATAGGTGGATTGCACAGCCTGCACCATAACGTAGTGCGTGGCTTGCGAATCTCCAACTAGCTTCGATGCCGTTATCACCTTCCATGCTGTCTTCAACAACGAAGGTAGTGCATGACACAGGGAGTCTTGATGTAGGATCTTCTATCCAAGACTCAACCCTGCCAGTACGGGAGATTAAGTTAGACATTTAATAAATAATTGCGTTTTCTAATAGTTGTTTCAATGCGTTGGACAGTGCAAAGTTCTGTCTTTGTAAAGCAAGAAAGACAATGATGATGTCTTCCTTCTTATCATAATTCTTACGTAAGTTATCCTCAATAACTCGCATCTTGAAGTCCTGTTCCGTCGTTAATGGTAAAGGAAACTTCGGGCGTCCAGAGGATTGGTTCTTGTCTTTTGGTATCATAGTCATCTAGTGTTAGTATTCTGGCAAGCCTAGCATTGAGTAAAGCATCTGCATCAGTCAATCCTTTATCATTAAAGGCTTTTAGAACTGTTTGCCAGCTGTAACCCTCTTTGTTAAACAAAGTTTCAGCTCTCTTGACACCGATACCGGGAACACCACTGTAACCATCAGTCTGATCGCCTGCTAGCGTCTGAATCAGATGCCATCTTGCACCCTCTTCTGGTGTGATGTAGGTAGTGTCGGTTAGGTTGTATAGTTTGCCGGGGATCTGTCTCATATCTTTATCAGGTGAGACAATGATGTTGCCGGGGTGTGCTGTGGCATAAATACCCATAGCATCGTCAGCCTCTAGGGTTTTCATCACAATCACTTCATACTGTATCTCTAGATTTCGTATGACACGTTTGTATCCGCAGGGCTTTTTTCTATTTCGATGACCCTTGTAATCTGGGGAAATTTTTTTCCTAAAATTATTAGAGTCACTAAAAAATAGTATTGGTGTGGCAAATTCGCCGAATTGTTTTGTTATGTTGGATATATCTCTGGTTACGGCTTTATATGCGTCACTGAAATTAGATGTAACAAATATAACGTCCTCTCCGTAGTCTATCTCTGTTTCGCAGGCTGCACAGCATTTGTAAACTATGTAGTCTGCATCTATTAATAAATTCATTGGTGGTTAGTGTACGTCAGCCCAAGTTTTACCTATCTTAGCTTCAGCTGCGATGGGGCATCTTAGACGGTAATATTCGCCTGCCATTTTGGCTGCAAGCTCTAGCCATTGTGCTAATTCCTTAGCATCTTTAGGATAACATTCGTAGTTGAGTTCGTCGTGTACAAATGATAACTGGTGTGCGTCGGATGGAAGGCACTCGTTTATGGCGACCATCCATCTTTTGGCGATCGACGCTGCTGATCCCTGTAAGAGGTAGTTGAGAAACTTATGCCCTTTGTCCACGCTGATACGACGACCGTCGATGGCGTTTGCATAACCTCTCGCACTACACTTTTTACAAGCCTGTAGCAGCTCCGCAAGACCCGGAATGGCAGCAACATAAGCTTTACGTATATCGGCTCCCTTTCGTGCAGCGGCTTCTTCGGATAGTAACTTATCAAAACTTCTACCTAGTTTGATGTTGCCGGCCCCGTAAAGGAAGGCATAGGTGACAGTTTTAACTTGTCTTCTAGTGATTCCAATTCTTTCTGCATTGGTTTGGTGTATATCTCCTGTCGTAAGGATTCTAGCGTAGCGTCCTTTATCGTATCTGGCGAGATAGTGGGCGAGCATCCTGAGCTCAATACCACTAAGATCGGCAGAGACCAGAACTTTAGTAGGTGTAGCTTGAAATAGTTTTCTAAATCTTTCATCTGATGGTACTTGTGCGAGGTTTGGTTTTCTGTGTGCACAGCGAAATGTATTCGTTGCGACTGAACAATGGTGGTGGATTCTGTTACACGTCGTAGATAGCTTCTGCCATGCGTTCACGCCTTCCGAGATCATCCCCAATTTCTTGGTAATATCTAGACATTTCAGAAACAACAGGCTTGTCTCCGACCCAATATCTTTCAATACTGTCTCGTCTACGACTGGCTTGCCTGTGGCTGTTAGCTGGCTTGGTGTCCAGTTCTCGTGGGTCTTCAGTATCCATGCTATGTGGTCTCGTGAGGTGGGGTTAAGTTGTTTAAGTTTTGTAAATGAGCATCCTTGTACGTACCCTTGTGTCCTGTTATTTCGCTTAGGTGTAAACATTGCTCCAGCAACGAACCCGTATTTGCGGCGTAGTATTGCTGTAGCTTCTTCCAGTTCTCCTCTGAGAGCTGATTCGAGTTCACATGCTTCTCGTTCGTTGAAATACCATCCATGTTCTTCTTGTTGTTGTAGTATGTGTGCGACCTGATGTTCTAGTTGGACCCAATCAGGTAAGGGTGGAAATGTTGGCATAGCTTCTTCGTAACAATAGTGTCCTGTACGCAGTAGTCTTCCATTTCCTTGCTCCATTCTAGCCAATCAGAAGTTTGACCAAAGTCCCCTTTGTATTCTCCTAATCGATAGCCGTAGGATTCAAGCGAATGACGCCCGTACAGCTTTGGTGGCATACCTGATGGCTTAGTCTTTCTGTCGACTTCAAGCATATCAGCGTGGTATAGCCTTGATAATAGTAATGTATCTATGATACGTCCCTTTGGTTTGAACCATGGGTATATCTTCTTGATCACAGGTATATCAAATCCTATGATGTTATGTCCTATAATAGCATCAGCTAGTTCTAGATACTGAACTGCTCTGACTATAGGTTGTTCTCCTCCAATATCATTGTATCTGGTAGTCTCACCTGTCTCATAATCAAGTGTAACGATACAGTGTATATCAGTTTTTTGTGCGTCTAGAGGTGTTGTCTCCAGATCGAACAGGAGCGTGGTAGGTTTTGTCTCTAAATTTTGCACGTTTCTTTGCTTGTCTGGTGGGTGTGTTTGGTTTCTGCAAGTCAGAAGTCTGTGCTTGCGTCGAAAATTGGTGTTGTCTCAGTTTCATTTGCTTCATAAAATTGGCACGTTTCTAAATCGTACGTTAGTCTTGTAGCGACTCCAACCTCTCCTGAGTAACGGTTTTTAAGAACTCGCACAGTTGTTGTATTGTTGCTATTTTCGCTTTGTTGGTCTCTCTCCAGAGCGATGACGCTATCGCTGATTTGAGAGATCGAGTGAGATCCTCGTAGTTGTCCGAGGGATACACGTCCTCCTTCCTCGTGCGTATTACTGTCATTGCTGCTTCTCCTTAAATGTGATACTAAATAAAGTGTGATACCTGTACGTTCAACTAAACTACGTAGTCTAGTCATGGTAGAGTCTATCATACGTCTCTCATCTCCGTCAAGTCCTGAGAGCAATATTGACAGGTGGTCTAGGAATATAACACGACATTCCAATCCACTGGCAAGGTACTCGATCCTGTTGTAAATAACATCTGGGTCAAAGCTACCAAAGCCATCAAAAAGATAGACGTTCCAATTACCAAGCGTAGCATCAAAAGCCTCCTTAAGTTCTTCTTCTTCGTGTTCTCCGATGTGGAGTGCTTTACCTACAGCTGATGACATCAAGCCAAGAGCTGTACGTTTTGTATTGGACTCCAGTTCTAATATACCAACTGTCTCTCCTAGTTTGCATAGGTGAGAAGCTAAGTCTCTAACAAATGAAGTCTTACCACTGCCTGTACCGGCTGTGATCGTAATAAGTTCGCCATATCTTATGCCGTGTAGCTTGTCATTCAAACCTTGATACGCATACTCATGGTCACATGGTTTGGTTGGTTCGGTTACTACATCGAATAGATTTTTACCATCTATGATTCCGTCTGGTCTGTATGGCTTGGCGTCCCAGATGGCTTTTCTGATACTGTCAGAATCCCCAGCTTGGAGAGCGTCTGAAGCATCTTTATAATTCTCGAGACGGGCAACTTTGACTCGGCCAGATGGGAGTATTCCCGTGGCAGATTCAGTGGCCTGACGCCCTGCTTCGTCGTTGTCGAAGAACAGGACGATCTCTTGGTATCCTTGCAAGAAGGGGATCGCTTTTTGGAGGTCTTTCTTGGCACTTGCCGCACCATGAGGTAGGCTGACCATCGGCCAACCTGACATAACCTCGTAACAAGAGGCCGCATCTAGTTCTCCTTCAGTGATAACAATTCGCTTGCCAGTTGTAGGAAATAGGTGTTGACCAAAAAGCGTGCTTGTAGATCCTCCTTCGTAATGGAACTCTTTTGATTTAGTCTTGATTTTAAACCCAGCAACTGACCCATCTGTTCCATAATATGGGAAACGTAGGGTGTTACCGTATCTGTATATGCGGTAGAAGTTGTTGGTAGCTTCGCTGATTCCTCGCTTTTTAAGGGCTTCTGCTTCTCCGAGGAATCTTGCTTTTGTGTTGTTGTCATTATTCATGCGTGGTGTATGGGTGTCCCCTTCGGCAGGGGTGTATGTTTGGCACGCAAAACAGAACTTGTGACCGTCAGAGTAAACTGAGTTAGCGTCTGACGAACCACAATTACTGCAAGGTTCGTGTGCCACAAATTCGCTTTCATTCATTATATTAACCAATCTATGGGGATTGCGTGTGCTGCTGCCCATTTGATGCCATGCTTCTCACACCATTGAGCATAAGTTGTTTTGGATTTCTTGCTGATCTTATTGAAAGGAGCTTGAAATACCATACGTAAGTCTAGGTCAGGATTGTCTCGCATGACTGCCTTAATCTTACGTCTATCTTCTGCGTCCCAGTAGCCCTTAGTCTCTAGCATTATGCCATTGACCAGAACAAAGTCAGGATTGTATAGGTGCTGTATAGTGTACGCAACTTTGTGAGTCTCATACTCATACTTAACACCTACCTTATCCAGTACATCTGCAACGCTCTCTTCAAGCTTAGATCTAAAAGTCTTCTTCTTCTTCGACATTCGCTATTTCTGTCTCTGGGTTTCTACCGACAGCTGTTGCAGTAAAGCCTTCAGTTGTACCGAACATGTCGGCAACTGCTTTCTCATCCATGCTATCTGTGTCTACAGCAGCACCTTCTCCTACAGCAACAACTTGTACGCCAAGCAGTTTAAGAGAACTTCCGTAGGTAACGCCATCCCTGAGTATGTAAGGCTTCTGAAAGAAACCAAGCTTAACTGTTGATCCACCATATAGTGGTGTCTTTGCATCAGTGACTGGTGTACCCTCTGTGTCGACAACACCGGGTCTCTTGTCTTCTCCCCACGAGAACTTGATTTTAAATTTACCATCAGCTACCTCTTCCCATGGTGTAGGTTTTAGGGTGGCTCTCTTTGGATTCTTGAGCTTTGATTCAGCCCATCTGAGCACTTCTGCTCTCTCTGTCTCGAGCTTGTCAATTACATCTTCGCCAACAATAGCAGCGAGTGAGTAACCGAACTTGCCGGGTTCTAGTATGGCTTGAAAGCCTTCTAATTTGATTTCGTCAGTAACGTGTACGTTCTTGGGCATATTTAACAAAAAAAGTAAGTTGATTCAATAACCGTCTCAGGCTGTAAGTCGCCTATGATCGGTGGTTCTGTCTCTGCTCCGACATATAAAGCAAAGGTTTTGAGGTAATCATGTTCTGCAAACAGAATCATGTATGTCTCCCTTATTATAGCACTAAGTTTACCCATATCGCAAGCCCTGCTTAACACACTGTCATGTATTAGTGCAATCGGTTCATCGAATTTACGCACAGCGAGGTGTAAGAGGCTTGCATCTAAACTATGGATAAGGTTAGGAGCTGTAGCCGCCTTGTGCCTGTTGATGTCGACATCCTTCCCATCTTCTACAGCGATGGAAAGATCGCACCGACCTAATAGCTGTAGTTGTATACGTTCTATCTTCTTCTTGAAGTAACGCTGTCTAACTAGGAAGCCAGAAGGTGTCGTCCATTCTATGTGATCTTCGCCACGTTTGATGGCTTGACCTACCTCACTCTCTATCCATCGCATAACTGACATCGGCCCGGGCACTACTGCCTGCATAGCCTGACGAACTGATTGAACAATGATTGTGAGGTCATCTTTGTCTACATCTATACCCTTCTCTTCGAGTGCAGCCTTGATGTAAGACCTGTTGGAGAAAGCCTTTGCGTTGTATGGTATAGTCATAACAGTACGTTTTACGCACTTCCTATCCCAAACAGCTCTATACTTTTCTGGTATGTAAGGACATGATACTTCTGCAACAACTGCATAGGCATCTTGTGGTTTGTCTGATGGTACTACGTTGACAAGTCTAGCTGTTGACTTATCACGGGCTAGGCCAGCCAATATTTGGAGACCTGAGCATGTAGCATCAGTAGCAACGGGCAGGGAGGTGAGGTTACGTGTCTGACGTAAGCAACAAGCGTCGTATTCTTCGCAAGCTGCTAGAAATAGCCAAGGTTCATCTGCACCTTCCCAGTCTCCTAAGTGATCAATAGGATTCCGTGCGACACGTGCGATAAGCGAGACATGGGTACGTGTCCAATCCAGTCTCTCTTGCATGGTAGCTTTATCCAATCCGTAAGTTGTAGCTACTTGAAAAGCTAACCACTCCTCTGCATCCTCGGTCATGACAGCAGCATCGGCAAAGTTAAGTAAACTTTTACCAAAATCAGTGTCCTGTGGTGTGAGAAATGCGGGTATTGGGTATGCTCTTCCACGATAGTCGAACGACCAAGGGATATAGAACTCTCTGTCCTTGAAGCGAGCGACAGCCTCCATAGTCATTCGTGTGCGGCAGGATCTCTTGAACTCTGCTGCTCTCTTATTCATTACCTCTGCTGCCTCACGTCGATACTTCTTGCGAGACTCTTTGTTCTCAGCAATGTCGACTGGCTTTGGTGGTAAGTCATAATGTACGATAGGTAGAAATTTACCAACACTGACACCTCTTTCCTCTAACAGCATAGCTGTGTTTACTATGAACGGGTTTAACCGATATTTTACCTGTTGTATTTTATTAAGAAAAGACAGTGGAATTTCTCCCTGTATAAGGGCGTGATCGCCTCTCCTGACTAGCTCGTGACCTTGCATAACTTCATTCAAGATGTATCCACCAGCTTCATTGTTTGTCCAGTCACGAGGTGGTACAAGCATCGGCCATGCGAGTGGTGAAAATAGCTCTGCATTTGCCATGACATCATCCTTGATGTCCATAAACTCAGCTGTCGGTACGATGTACACTGTAGTCTTACGTCCGACACGTACTCTTTGCTTGTAGAACCAGCCACTTGCATCCATGATGCAGTCAAGTAACCAGCCACCTAGCTTTGTACGAATGGATGTACCCCACGGTGTCCATGGTTTAACATTGTATCTGTTCATTAGCGTCCTAATTACTACGAGCTTCTGTTGTGTACCAATGGCCTTGTGCCAGTAGTTATCCTTGAGTGTTTTGAGTAGAGCTGGTGCGTTCTCCTCGTAGTGACGCATCTGGCACTCATCCTCGATAGATTTGCCGATGGCACTACATATGTTTGTAGCTGTGTTGCACTTATCTTTGTAACCAAATACATTATCAAATGTAATCTTACAGGCGATCGCAGCCGCAGCTAGTGCTTCTAGCTCAGATAAGTATGTGTGTATGTCCTTGAAGGCAGCACCATATTTACCTTGATGTATCTTTGTGTTTGTATCTTCTATACGTTTTACAACGTGTGGTAACAGCGTGTCAATACTACTCACGCCATATATACTTGCTGACGAATAATTCTGTTGTTCTAACTTAAACGTCTGGTCACGCAACCTCTTCAGACCCTGACTGATCTGTGATCTCTCCAGTTCCAGTTGTTCCGTAATTTGGTCTTGTGTTATATCTGTCTGATAGCTCATCTTTTATCTGTGCAAGTAGGTGTTTTTCTATCTCCTTGTAGTAAGGATGATTTGTGTCTAGCATATCTAGAGCCTGCGAATGGTATGTATAGATATCACTCGAAGGGATCAATTTGTTTCTTTTCATTGTCTGTTAGGTATTTGTAAGGTTTCATGTGCTGTATGTGGTCGTGCGTACAAATAACAAACTCCTCTTCTTGTTCTGTTATAAGTTTAGCGACCTTCTTACGAGCAGACTTGTGCTGCTGATATACAAACTCCTTGACTTTACCAGTCTTGCAGTTAATTGTACGTATGATACAGTCATGTGACTCTGGTATATCCCAGCCGTTCATCTTCCAATCCATGAAATCTTCGTAATCTATAGACATAAACCATTGAGCTGGTGCTTTGGCTATTCTATCATAGTTGTTGGGAAAGTATTTCTTTGTCATAAGGTCTGTAACGTCTGTTTGGGTTGTTGTGTTTGTCAAGGTACACGTCCTTGAGGGTGGTGTTGTACCATTCTTTGCACATAGAGTCTGCCCTGTAAGCAGCTTCCATGTCGTCTGATGCCATAAAGCAAAAGTGTCTGCCGTCAGTTGAGTCACAGCAGTAGTAGCGGTATAAGGTCATGGTTGTGTAAGTTTTTTGATTAACATTTTAGTACGCTTCCTTGCAGCTTGTATCATGCGAGGTTTTTTCTTGTACTTGGGTGGCTTCTTGCTGTGCTTCTGCCAGTTTGGTGTTGTTGTCATGGTAACTCCAGTGTCGTGATACACCAGCGATAATAAAAAAGTTGGTTACGACAGTTAGGGCAATGACTGTGCCTTCGTAAGGATAGAACTTTCTTTTCTTCATTAGTGTGGATCGAATTTAATTAATATGTAGGCGACATATGAAACGACACCTACAGTGAGTGCTAGTAAGTAAATCATTTTGCAATGTATGGGTATTGTTCGTCATCAGGATAGTACCAGTCAGCTAGTTCATATTCTAGCCTGTTACAGTGGTTGACTGCATACTTGCCTGCTTCACATTGATTATGTACTATATCTTTGTCGACATCGACCTTTATCAACATATATAGTGGCTTGAGTTGGTCCTCTTCGTGTGCATGAAAGTCCTTGAGAGCTTTATGCAGTTCATCGAAATAGTCTTGCATGATTACTTGTTGTATCTAGCAACTAGCTTGTCGTAAGCTGCTTGGTTTGCTTCTATCATAGCACCGAAATCTGAGTTAGGAAGCTTTTGTAACAAAGCTGAAAGAAACTTGTTCTCATCTGCTGATATACCTACAACTCTGCCTGCTTTCTTGGCTGGTGAAGTCTTTGCCGCTTTCTTAGCTGGTACTAGCTTCTTAGCTTTGATAGCTTTGACTGCTGGTGCTTCTTGCTTCTCTTTCATAGCTTCTTTAGCTTCTTGTAATGCTTTAGCAATAGCTGCGTCCTCTGATGCTGCGTCCATAGCTGCCTGTTTGATAGCTGGATCTTCTGATAAAAGAGGGTCGCCATTGTAACCTGAGAAATCGTATACAGGTAGATCTGATTTGTTTGGTGTTTGTGTCATGGTGGTAATAAATGATGGTTTACGTGATGGTATGCGTAGATAGTTGGTAGCTAGCCACGGCTTGGTGTTGAGATACTGCTTGTATGCAGTGATGGTGTCGATGGTAGTGTCGAACTTGATAGACTCTGGCATGGCACGTGTAAAGTCTGCGACCTTGTGGTATGCTTGTGAAACTGGTAAGTCGAAGCATACGTCATAGATAGCAACAGCCTCGATGATAGGATCGTAGCATGCGTGACGTTTGTTGTAGCGTGCATTATACTCGTTGCACAAAGCAATACCGTGTGCAATAAGCCATGCGAGATTGTATTGGTTGGCAGCAGCCCACTGCGTACATGGATGGTTGCGAAATGCACCGTTAGATGTAGCGTATGGTATGCCGTTAGTGCGATGTATCTTGCCTACGCCATAATACCAGTCACTGTATATAATAGATAGCATTTGGCAAGTTTCTAGTGGCATCTTGACTACGTGCTTGTCTGGTAGATTTTGTGCTGACTGTATTGGGCAGCGGTCGGTAACAAAGATATTCATACTCTAATTATAATCTAAATATCGCAAATTGTCGACCTTTTGTCAGGATTCTCAGATAAATTATTTGAGTCCCAGTTGTAGTTTCTTGCACGTTTATATGTACAGTCAGTCTCCTGTATGTACACAAAGATGTCGTCGTTGCGTATCTTGTTAGATATAAAGACATCAATAGGTACGTCATTGTCATTAATCATGTCGTACTCTTGTTGCGTGATGAATAGTTCTGGTATGTATATGTGTGGCATTAGTTGTCCTCCTTTACTGCGTTGCGTACTATAATCCATAGGCACCCGTCTATGATGTCATTGACCTCGTACTTGTTAGGGCATGCTTCTAGCCATGCGTGTACTTCTTCTGTGTAGTCCATTACATCATCTCCCTTGTGTGATGAGCTAGTGGTACTAATGGCTGTGCGTTGTTGTTATGCTGCATTGCCTTCTTGATACCTATGTATGTTGGATAAGGGCAGTCTGTCCATGTTCTATGGCTGATCATCCAACCATAATCTAGTAGTGTTGGTATCATGTCCTTGTCGTCTATGTATGTATTAAACATCTAGTATTCTCCTGTATTCTTCAAATGTGTATATTTTGCCATTCACCGCAACATCATAAGGATAGAATCCGAAATGTTTGTGATGGTCGGTAGCGTATTCTTTTATAAAATCTTCTACCTCTTTGCTCATTTCTTACCTCCTTGTATTACTCTGTACATTTCTTTACCTTCCTTGTTGAAGTATTTGTTAAGGACTGGTACATATAGTATGCCATCGTCCTTAAGTGCTAGCTCGAACATAGTCTCGAACCATGTGTTATTGACTCCATGTTGAAACTCTGTGAGTCCGTTAAAGTATTGTTGCGACCATTGCATAATTAAATAAACTCCATTGGTGATGTGATATAGTGACCAACTGCGTCTTGGTCAAACATGTCCTTGTAGTGCCAAGCGACATCTTCTACCTTGTCTTGGTTGGTAGTGTTGATAATAACGATCTTGGTATCTTCTAAGTCAGACTTCCACGTTCCCGTTGCGTCTTGAATAGTGTACCCGTCAAAGTTAGCGTCAAGTACTTCCTGACAATACATTTGCCAGTCTAAGTCTGTGACATAGCCGCCTGATGGCGTGTTGCGGCCTAGCGTTAAGTGGTGTAGCATACTGCGACCTGTGATGATAGTGATTGTTGATAGTTGTACAAGTTAAGAAAGTCTTGTGGTAAGAATAATAATAAACTTGTAAGTAATGATATAGTTAGCATCTTGTCCTCCTATTTATATTATAGCTAAAATTGATTGATAAGTCAATGAGTAAAATTACTCAAATGTTATCTTGTTTCCTTGTGGTGTGTATACCTGTACTCTGGTTGTGTACTCGGCTAGTTCCCAGTTGAGTAGCCTACCGCTAAACTCTTGTTCGTTAGCTTGAGTTAGCTGGCATGTCTCGAATACGTCGCAGAACTCGTCCTTGTTAAGTACAAGCTTGACCTCGTTCTGTGACTCGTCGTCCTCGCTTGTAGTGTACTTTAGACCTATTGCGTCTAACAGCTCCTCGCAGTCTACGTCTATGTCAATGTACACGTCGTATGTACTGTTGGTCATTGCATCCTTGCGTGCGTCTATTGTTGATGTCATGTTGCGTCCTTGTGATGTGTGTGAATGGTTATGTAAAATTTGTCTCTATACTTATATTATAGCATCTCAACATGAGACTGTCATAAGATGTGTGGAATCTCTGTTGAGTATACTGTGTCGCATGAGACTGATTGTGATGAGAGTGAGAATCATGAGACTCACCCTACTTTCTTATGAGACTTATTTGTATTACTATTACTTTTAATAAATTTTGATTTACGATTATAATTAATTGTACTTGGTAATACTGTGTAATTAATATCTTTACAAGTCTGTTCTAAGTGCGTGATCGAATTACTTAATTGTCTATAGTATTCTGTACTATGATGATAGAATTTAAATCTTTGATGATTCATAATATATAACTCCTAAATAATAATAATTAAACAGCAAGTGCTAATTGATTAACATAGTTAACACCGTTAACATTTAATCCTAGTATTTGTAAACATACAATATCTTTATCTGTTAATGTTTTCTTACCAGTTAGAGTCTGGAGTGCGTCAGCTTGGACTGGATCTGTAACATAGTGTAGTGTACGTCCGAAGGCTGTCTTGTCTTGTGTCTTAATGTTTGTCATGTTTGGAATCTCCTTATCTGTCTTATATACTAATTATAGCCGTCCAAACTGAGATTGTGTTGAGATTTGAGCAGTACCACACATACCAAATGAGTCGCACATGATTGTGAGTCTAAGTCTAATACAGTATGATACTGGACTAAGACTGAGATGCCTACAGATCGCTACACATTAGTTGACAGTCTCGTTATGTGAATCATGCGTCCTTGCTGTGATTGTGATAGACCCATTGGACTCGGTTGACAGTCTCATGGCTGCGTCGCACGTGTTACATCGTCCTTGTTGTGCAGTCTCATTGAGTCTCAGGGGGGACTTGCGTCCGCACGGAGTCGTTAATAGGCTTCCCAAATTTATGTCATTTTTTTATCAGCTATGCTCCGGTCTAGTGAGTTAGTTTGATAAATTGATGTCTATTAGGAATATCCAATCAGAGGATATTAGGTTACAGAGGAAGAGTCCACCCTTCTCCTCCCCTGTATAAGTGCGTGATCGCTCAACGCCAGTTAGGAACTGAGCTTTCACCAGACTTATTTCCGTTACATTGTTGTCTTTGTTCTAGGTTCAGACCCAATACCATGTGGTTAGCACTTGCTTGAGGGTCGTCTAAGAACTCAGCTAGCATATTAGCAAACTCTTCATTCTTTCTGTCTTTTATTTGGTCTAATGCACTGATATGTAGAGCATCTATAAAGTATTTAACACCCTGAGCTAGGCAATCTAGCCTATCGTCGTGTTTAACTGCTCCTTTCTGCCTACACATACGACTCATCTGATAAAAGAGCATGTATAGTAGTCGTTGTTCTGGTGCTGCGTCGGCATTACTCTTGTAATCCCAATCAATAACACCCCTATCCACAACAAGACGGTGTTGGTTAAGAATAGGCTCAAGACTATCAATAATCCTGTCCTCTTTTCTAACGTTTGCACGTACCTCTTCAATATTGATATTCTGTCTTGTTTGAATAAGATGTTTCTTAAATAGTTCACTTACAATTCCGTCTCCAAAGTTTGTTTCAATAACCAGCGATGAAACTCCATACTTCTTGCATCCCTTAAGGATGTCAAGCAAGGTAGTATCGCTGTACCCGTCTCTGTAGGCTCGCACCTCATGCAGATAGATGATTCCGTTCTTTTGGGATAGATAACAAGCCGCTGTTTCGTCTGTTCCTCTTCCCGAAGGATCCACGCTGCATATGGTCTCGTCAAACTCACTCCACTGCCCTTGCATTTGCATAGGTGAATAGAAATAGTCTCCCGGTAAGCCCACTGTTGGGGCATCTTTGATGACATTTGCTGGGTCTGAACACCATATGATGTTTTCGGGTGCAGTATCAGGATTAACGCTAGTAATGATGAGATCAGCCATCTTAAGTGGAAATTTCTCTGCATCTGATAAGCTTGTGTCTAATTGAAACTGCAACATGTAGTTAGACCGTCCCATACTTGACTCTCTTTCGAGTAGGTCTTCATTAGTAAAGCGGTTATCTGTAGGAGCCCATTCGTCTGCTCCATTGTCTATGTCTGCCTGTAGTTCGGGAGCTAGTAGTCCTTCGTATTGGCTGAAGGTCTTACCTCTTGGGTATCTGGCCGGCCAAACCAAGGGACGATACGAACGCTCTGCCAACTTACGATAAATAGTAAAAGTAGTCTGAGGAGTCCCGAGATACATAATACGGCTATCACTTTTGGGGGTAAGGATACTTTCCGCTTCCGTGCAGAGTTGTAAAAGTTTTTCACGCATAAACTCCGTCATACTGTTTCCCGGTACCTCAACGTCATCTAGAATCATTAGGTCTGCTCTAGATCCTGTTAACTGTCCGGTTATACCCACTGACTTAACAGAGGGTGCTTGGTGTGGAGAGCAGTTTACGTCAAAACTAATCCGACTCCATCTAGAGTCATCAGATTTTGGTCGTAAAAAGCTCAACCATGGTGTCTCGATAATCAACTTTTGAAGGAAAATGGACATGTTGTCTGCCCGTTCCTTCGATGCTGAGATTATCATTATCTTTCTTTCGGGGTCATTAAATAAAGTCCATAGAACAAAAGCACCAGTAATCCAGCTCTTACCAACGCCCCGAAACGCCTGTATTTGTAGTCGCTTGGGACCAGTCTGCAAGTAATCTGCAATCGCATATTGAGCCCTCGTAGGAGGTGGAAGATGTAATTCGTGCCACAACGCTTGCAAGAACAACTTAAAGTCTTGCTGTAATAGGGCTAGAGAATTTTTTTCGGTCATTTGTTAAATAAATCCAGTTGTTCGTAATTAAAACCGGGAAATCTTTTTTTAACCATTTTCCAAGTAACTCCGGGCTGTGATTTATACATCAACATTCTTTGTTTAGTTTCAGATACGTTAGGAAATTTAATATTTGGTAAAGGTTCAATAATCGACTCAAAGTTAATTTGTTTTACCAGCTCTTGTATATCTTTTACTTGATACTTTAGAGATATACCTTTTAGTATACCTTTATTATCGTATGCACCCATTTGCTCTATTAGCTCGTCAAAAGGCATCCTTGATTTAGGATTAAGTGCTTCCCATGCTTTGTGTGCTTTTACTACAATATCTTCTGACTGATTAACAATTTTAGCCCACTCTTTAGTTTTTCTTATTCTATAGCCGGGTTCAAGTTTCATATTTAGACGCTCTGCTGCACTAAAAAACTCAGGTACAATATCTTTATAGTAAGCGTGAGCTATTCCATGTGGTGTATCTGTAAGAGTTGATTTACCTAAAGTACGTATTACATTAGTTATATCATCTCCTCTTTGTACTATACCGGGTCTAGCACCCATACTAATAAGAGTACTTAGGATTTCCCAGTATTCATCACTACCCCACTTAACTCCGTCAAATAAATGAATACTATCATATAAAGGGTTAATATGATGAACCTGTATATCTTGAACAGTCAAACCTTTACCTTTTAAAAAGTCTTCCCACTCTATATCGGCAGCAATTTTACCTTTTTTTCTTAAAGCTTCAAAGTTACCTTTTAACTTTTCTGGTGATAGGAAATACTCCATCCAGTTACGTTTACCAAGTTTTTTAGCTCTTCTCTGTCCAGATTTCATTACTGCACCGCCTAATGTATCTGACATTTCAGCTAGTATACTACTGTTCTGGTTGTATAAGTCAAGATCAAATACACCATCTTGCATACCCATTCTCTCCATACCTTTAACAACTATGTCTTCGTATTCCGTACTTGTGGCTTTACTAAAATCACTAGGGTCGGTGTCTACTCTGTTAACTAATCCAGCTTCAGATAGTGCGTCATCGACATTTTTACCTTCTATGCCTGCACGTTTAGCTACAGCTTTAGCCATAGCATCATAGTCAGCGTCTGAAGCTAACTTACCAGCATTTCCTAAATCTGGTAAAGCTTGACTTCCTTTAGCAGCTTTAGGTAGCTTAGACTTTTTAAACTTCAAAAACATTTTAATTGCTTTCGGACCTTTTAACAAGACTCGACGTGGTATATAACCTAAGCCAAGTGTTATAAGATCAATAGTATCTGGTACAAGCATCTCACCAGCTAATGCAGCTACAAGATGATCTTCAGATAAACCACCTGTTAAGGTACTTATGGCTGACTGTCTGGTGTCATATATACCAACTGCTTTATCTAACTTATCTGGTATAGACAAAACCTGTTTAACAAAATTACCAGTTTTCTGTAAAAAAGTCTGATCTCTGTCAAACTCTTCTTTATAAACTTTGTCATCATTAACTTTAGTTTCTGTAGAAAAGTCAACTTCTTCTAGAAACTTTTCTTGTTCTTTCTCTTTCTCTTTTTCTTCAAAAAACTGACTTACACCTTTTCTAGGCATGTTTGCTAAATAACTATTCACTTCTACCCTCCCGAATATCAATCAGTTGTTGTTTTTTTAAATCGTATTCGGACATATACTTATTATACTGTTCAGACCAGATAATTTTTCTTCTGGATTGTCTAAGTTTAGCTTTCTGATCTTCTTCGCCAAGATATTTAGCAAAGTTTTTTATATCTTGTGGAATGACACCTAATTTAGATTTAGTGTCTAAAAGTAAATCTTTGCCTAACTCTTTTCCAACGTCAGTTGTTATTTCAAGAAATTTTTGTAAACCTTTCCAGCTTATAACTCCTGACACTGCATTTTCTAAAGGTTCGTATGGGTTTTTTATTTCTTGACCGTCTTTACCTATAACAGTATACGATCCGTCATCTTCCGTATAAAAACCCGGGATTCTAGGTGTTTTTTCTTTTTTACTCATCTTATATGTGATAGAATAGTTTGTTCTCTATCTGTGATTCCGAACGTCGACCTCATCCAGTCTCTCCAGTTTTGACTACCTTTTTCCTGATTGCATCTTCTACACGACGGGACAACATTTGTCGCCACATCTTGTCCGCCCCTACATTTTGGACGTACGTGGTCAATGGTGAGTTTTTGTAAATCATAAGTTTCTCCGCAATAAACACATGTACAGTTGAAGTGCTCTTTAATGGCTCTTCTCCAGAGCCGTTTAGAATCTGAACTTGTCATGGTTATTAAATTGTGTAAATAGTGATCAGGGTTAGGTAGTAATGGGGTCATCGTTTAATTTTAAGTCTGCTTCGTCGATTAATAGATGGCTTCTGCTTTCTGCCACGGGTCTTGCTACCCTTATAATGGGCGGCATCCAACCCGTCACGGTTGCCATATGTACCAAGTTTTCTATTAAGTTTGTTTGCATTGACTCTAATTGCTAGACCTTTTTTGGTTTTGTTGTATCTTGCCTGTTGCTTACGACGTTTAGCCGCAGCTTTCGGATTCTTCTTATAGTATTTAGAAGTTTTGCTTGCCATATACTTTCCTCTTAACGAGTGAAGGGTCAACAGTAGGTAGAAGTTTATTTAGCTTATCTAAAGGACTACCATCGTAGGCAACACCTGTTATGTCGTTGGTTTTTAGCCAATCGCAAGCTGCTTTCAGATCTTGTGTAGTCGCTTCTCCACTCTTTATTCTATGTAGAAAGTCCTCTGTAACAAGATAGTGTAGCTCATTAAAGGTTTCTTCTGTTGCTTTTCTAGGTAGTTTCTTTAGCTCGTCCATTACTCTCCTAATAGGTTCTTCTTAACTAGCTCAACTAGCTTGTCATCAACAGTATTATCTGTAGATTTTGCATATGCCTCTAGTAATTTGACTATCAGTTCTTTAACTGCTGTAGTTTTAATAAAGGCAAATAAAATTGGTTTAACTAATGTGATCATGATTCGGTGGTTGTAGTGGTTTTCTTAGCAGCTGCTTTCTTTTTTTTAGTTGCAGCTTTTTTAGCAGCTTCTTCACGTTCTGCTATTATTCTTGATAGTGTGCTCATTTAAAATAATCCAAATTTCTTTTTAGGTTTAGGTGGCTTGACTTTGACTATAGGTACTATATCCT
>Ga0209503_10000243_pt1 | contig 37544 bp, 39 predicted proteins | sample SouAtlMetagenome_2_FD_187448 | JGI IMG/M metagenome (GOLD analysis project Ga0209503, IMG submission 187448) | Marine eukaryotic phytoplankton communities from Atlantic Ocean - South Atlantic ANT15 Metagenome (SPAdes) (version 2) | ecosystem: Environmental > Aquatic > Marine > Oceanic | place...
TCTTGAGCTAATTTAAGAAGAAGAATTTGTCCTTGCTCTTTAAAAATAATTGATCTTCCCTTAAAAAAAACAAATGCTTTTAACTTTGCTCCATCTTCAAGAAATTTAATTGCATGCTTTTTTTTAAATTCATAATCATGAATATCAGTTTGTGGTCCAAATCTTATTTCTTTTACAACAACTTTTTGAGTTTTAGCTTTGAGAAATTTTTCTCTCTTTTTTTGATCATATAAAAACTTTTTGTAGTCTAAAGCTTTGCATACTGGAGGATTTGCTTTTGGAGAAATCTCAACTAAGTCTGTGTCTAAACTCTTTGCGATTTCTAAGGCCTTTTGTAAAGGATATATTCCAATTTCTACATTGTCACCAACCAACCTAACTTCTGGAGCTTTTATAAACTCATTTATGTTGTGTGGGTTCTTTTTTATTATTCTCCCAGGTCTTCTCCCTCTTTTTCTTCTTAGTGCTGCTATGGTTTTAAAATTTAGTTATTAATTAAAGATTTCTTTTCCTCTTTTTTTATAAAGTTAATCAATTCATCAATACTCATCTCACCAACCTCATCACCACCAAGTCCACGAATTGATACACTATTACTAGATACTTCCTTGTCACCAATTATACCCATGTATGGTACTTTGTTTTGTTCACTTTCCCTTATCTTTTTACCAACAGTTTCGTTTCTATTGTCTAAAGTTGCACGAATTTCAGCTTTTTCTAATAAACTTGAAACTTTTTTAGCAAATTTTTCATGTTTTTCACCAACGCTAATTAAAACAATTTGATTTGATGTTAACCACATTGGAAAGACACCACCAGTATGTTCGATTAATATTGCTACAAACCTCTCAAGACTACCAAATGGTGCTCTGTGGATCATGACTGGTCTTTCATCTTGATTGTTTTTATTTTTAAATTTTAAATCAAATCTTTCCGGTAAATTGTAGTCAACCTGTATTGTCCCTAGTTGCCATTTTCTATTAAGAGCATCCTTAACCATAAAATCAAGTTTAGGTCCATAGAAGGCAGCTTCCCCATATTCAATTGTATAATTTAATTTTTTAGCTGTTGTTGCTTTTACAATTGCATTCTCTGCAAGATCCCACATTTCAGTACTACCAATATATTTTTCATCATCATTTTTATCTTTTAATGAAATTTGAACTTCATAATTATCAAAACCTAGAGTGTTAAAAACATAAAGAACCAAATCAATTACCTTCTCAAATTCATCAACTAATTGATCTTGGGAGCAGAATATATGAGCATCATCTTGTGTAAATCCTCTAACTCTTGTTAAACCGTGCAATTCACCACTTTGTTCATATCTGTACACTGTTCCAAATTCAGCATAACGAACTGGTAAGTCTTTATAACTCCACTGTTCAGATTTATAAATTTCGCAATGGTGAGGGCAATTCATTGGTTTAAGCAGGAATTCTTCATCCGAGCTAGGTGACTTTATTGGCATAAAACTACTTTCACCATATTTTTGAAAATGTCCAGATGTTTCGTAAAGTTTCTTATTTCCAATGTGAGGGCTAACAACCATATCATAACCTGCAGCTTTTTGTGCTTTTGTTAAAAAATCCTCTAACCTTTTTCTGAGTTCAGCACCTTTTGGTAGCCATAATGGAAGACCAAGTCCAACTTGTTGAGAAAATGTAAAAAGTTTTAGTTTTTTTCCCAGAACTCTATGATCTCTTTTTTTTGCCTCTTCGACAAGTTGAAGATGCTCATTTAGTAATTTCTGTTTTGGAAATGAAATTCCATAAACTCTAGTAAGTTGCTTATTATTTTCGTCTCCTCTCCAATAAGCACCAGCAACATTAAGAAGTTTTACTGCTTTTATGTGACCAGTTGATGGAATATGTCCACCTTTACATAGATCTGAAAAATCTGCGTGATCACAGAATGTGATTTTTTCATCACCCAAATTTTTAATTAATTCAATTTTGTATTCGTTGTTATTGTTTTTGTAAAAGTCTATTGCATCTTCCTTTGATGATTCTCTAATTGAAAATTTATGATCTTTTCTAGCTTCTTCTATTATTCTTTTTTCAATTTTTTCAAAATCATTTTCTGAGATTGTTTGATCTCCTAAATCCAAATCATAATAAAATCCATTTTCTATTGGTGGCCCTATCGTCAACTTTGATTTTGGATATAATTCTTTAACTATTTGAGCAAATAAATGAGCTGATGAATGCCAAAAAGCACTTTTACCTTTCGGATCTTCCCAAAAGTGAAATTCTATGCTCCCATTTTCTTCTAATATTGAAGATGATTCAATTTGTTTTTTATTGAATGAGACTGATAAAAGGTTTTTGGCTAGCGAATTACTAATGCTACTAGCAATTTCAATAGGTGATATCCCTTTTTTATATTCTTTTACGGCACCGTCTGGAAAAGTTATTTCAATCATCAATATTAATCTTTGTCAAAAATATGGTTTATAATAGACTTTATGCCAGAAAACAATGTAATTAGTGACGCTATGCACAAAATTAAGCCAATAGCTAAAACGTAATAATACCATTGGTGTCCAATATTACTAAAAGCTTGATAAAGGAAAACTGGACCAGTAAACATTAAAAAAAGTGTGATGGCCAGTTTTTTAAATCCTGATGTCAAATTATTTTTTTTCATTTATAAACAACAGACTTTTAATCATTAATCCGATACCAAATATTATGAAAGGAATACTGAGCCATTGTCCGGTTGATAAAATCCCAAATTGTTCTTCCAAGCCTCCTTGACTTTCTTTAACATACTCAACTACAAATCTAACCGCAAATAAAAACATAAGGAAGAATCCAAAAATGAAGCCTTTTTTATCTTTTAATTTTGTTTTATTATATATTATCATCAATATGACAAAAAGTATAATATAACCAAATGCCTCGTAGAGCTGAGCTGGGTGTCTAGGCAGGACTTCTCCTCTGTTTAGAAAGACAACACCATAATCAGAATTAGTAAATATCCCAACAATTTCAGAATTAAAAAAATTTCCAATTCTTACTAATGTTCCTCCCAATGCTACAGCAATAACAAGTCTATCAAATATCCAAAGAACAGAATCATATTTATATTTTATTTTATAGATAATTATAGAAATTATAATTCCTATTGTTGCACCATGACTTGATAAACCTCGAAATCCAACAAACTCCCAGTCAAAACCATTTATCTTAAATGGTAGAAAGATTTCTAATAAATTATCTTTAAAATAGTCCCAATTATAAAAAAACACCTCACCTAATCTTGCACCTATTATGGTTCCTAAAACCATATGTACTAAAAAAGGATCTAATAGCTCCACATCCTTATTTTCTTTTATATATATTTTTTTTAATAAATAATATCCAAAAACAAATGCTAAAAGAAACATTAAGCTATACCAATATATTGTAATAGGCCCTATACTGATGAACTTTTCATTTAAATCATGTTCGAATATAAAATCATTCATTTGTAGTTTTTTTCAAATATATTAATATTGTTAGGGAATAGGATCATAACCACTATTTCCCCATGGGTGACAGCTAATAATCCTTTTAAAAGAATAATAAAATCCGTAAAAAAGCCCATGTTTCTGAAAACACATTTTTGAATATTGAGAACAGGTAGGATTATATCTGCAATTATGACCAAGAACAGGGGAAATAATTAGCTGGTAAATTTTGATTAAAAGTACTATTGGAAAGACTAAAATTTTTTTCATTTATTGTCTTCAATATTAATTCCTAGACTATTGAGACGATCTCTAATTAAATCAGATAATTCGTAATTTTTTTTGTCTCTTTCAATATTTCTAATTTCTTTAACAAGTTCGATTAAATCAACATCTAAATCAACACTACTTTTTTTAGTAAAGTTTAGTCCCAAAATTTCTTCTACAAAAACACTAAGTGAATTTTTAATTTTTGTTTTGGATTCTTTATCAATTTTCATTTTATCATTTTTAACTTCAAAAATAAATTTTACAATCTCAAAAATATTTGCAATTAATTTTGGTGTGTTGATATCATCATTTAAATTTTGATAGCATTTATCAATCCATGAATCGCAATTAAAATCACATGATTTAGAAACTTTTAAATCATCAATTAAAAAGAAGGCTTTTTCAATTTTTTTAAAACCTTTTTCTGATGCAAGTAATGCATCATTAGATATGTCAAGTTGGCTTCTGTAATGAGCTTGATACATAAAAAATTTTACTATGTTGGGACTGAAAGATTTTTCAAAAAATTTATTATTGCCATCAAATATTTCTTGAGGAAGAATAAAATTATTTGTTGATTTTGACATTTTCTTACCATTTAAAGTAAGCATATTGGTGTGTAGCCAGTAATTAGCAGGATTTTTTTTATTTGTTGATTCGCATTGAGCGATTTCACAATCGTGGTGTGGGAATTTTAAATCAATACCTCCACCGTGTATGTCAAACTTTTCACCTAAGTACTTTCTACTCATAGCAGAACATTCTAAATGCCATCCAGGAAAACCTAAACTCCAAGGTGAATTCCATTTCATAATATGTTTATCAGCTGCTTTTTTCCAAAGAGCAAAATCTTGTGGATTTTTTTTGTCACTTACATTCTCTAGTTTTCTAGATTCATTAATGACGTCATCTAAATTTCTTTTACTAAGTCTTCCATAATCAAAATCATTTGAGAAACTATTAAGGTCAAAGTATACGGAACCATTCTTTTCGTAAGCATGCCCATTACTAATAATTTCCTCAATCATTTCTATTTGCTCGGGAATGTGACCGCTGGCAGTAGGTTCAATGCTTGGCTTTACCAAACTAAACTTTTCCATTATCTCATGAAATTCATTAGAGTATTTTTGAACAACTTCCATTGGCTCAAGGTTTTCAATTTTGGCTCTTTTCAAAATTTTATCATCATCGCTATTTTCCTCAAGATGACCAACATCAGTTATGTTTCTAATGTATCTTATATCGTAGCCAATGTGTTTTAAATATCTGTATATTAAATCAAATGAAATAAAGGTTCTACAATTTCCTAGGTGAACTGTATTGTAGACTGTTGGTCCACAAACATACATACCAATTCTTGATTTATTAATTGGCTTAAAAATTTCTTTTGATGATGTAAGAGAGTTGTAAAATTTAAGATTCTGATTTGATATCGACATCGTTAAATACTTATCTTTCTTAACGAATATAATCTAAAAATTCCCTTTTTATTAACTTATCTTTAAATTTTCCTCCGAATTCTCCAGTTACTGTGCTACAATCTATATGTCTAATTCCTCTGGAATTTACACACATGTGTTTTGCATCTATTACACAAGCAACATCTTCTGTATTTAAGAATTCTTGCAATTTTTTTACTATTTGAATATTTAATCTTTCTTGAACCTGAGGTCTTCTAGCGAAGTAGTCAACAATTCTATTCATTTTAGAGAGTCCTATTACATTACCATTAGAAAAGTATGCTACATGAGCTTTTCCGTAGATTGGAAGAAGGTGATGTTCACATGTTGAAAAAACAGTTATATTTTTTTCAACCAACATTTCTCCATACTGATACTTATTATCAAATGTTGATGCTTTTGGTAAGTTTTTTGGATTTAAACCACCAAATAATTCTTTTACGTAAGCTTTAGCAACTCTTAGGGGTGTTCCTTTAAGGCTATCGTCAGTCATATCCATACCTAAAGTTTCTAAGATCTCCTTTACATTTTTTTTGATGATAGATATTTTTTCATCATCAGAGATTTCAAATGCATCTTTCCTTAATGGAGTTTCGATTGAAAACTTTTTGTGATCAGCATCTATTTTTTCAAGTTCTTCAAGGAATTTATTGTACTTCATATTTAAAATAAGTTTTGCAAAGATATAAAAGATTTATTTTTTTAAAAGATGATATTGTAAGACAATATTAATTTGAGTAATTTATTATTAATATTAGCAGATTCGGTTAATCCTGTATCAAATAATTGATAAGCATAATCATGTTTTGAATTTATTATTGCTAGGTCTAATGTAGCTGAATTGAACTCATAACCAAATCCAAAAGACTGGGTAGTTACATACTTTTCGTCAATGTTTTTATAAGGGTTATTCAAGGCTTTATAACCACCTCTAATACTAAATTGATTGAATTTTATTTCAGTACCAAATTTATAGTCCAATACATTTGTTAGGTTTTTCGCAACAGCATTATTTAGATAATTATAAACACCATCATTTTGGTGCTTAAACTCAGATTTGGAATAGTTTTTTGAAATTATATCAGCACTTAATATAATCATATTGTTTATAACAAACCCTCCACTAAATGTCAATTTTGATGGGGATTTGAAATCATAGTTATATATGTTGGTTATTCTTGGATCAACGATGTCAGTGTAAGATACATTATCAACATCAATCGAATTCGTTTTTATATATTGCTCAAGATTATCTTCAAAGTTGTAATAGGTAGGAGTAGAGTATGATAATCCCAATCTAACAGTACCTATTTTATATATCATTCCACCCTGTACAGATATTCCTTGACCATTAGTTGTTAAATAATTTCTAAAATCAATGTTAGTTATTGGTGAGTCTGAGTCGAAACTACTTTCAATATGCCTTATTTCTTTTTCAGCTAGGACATCATAAAAATTTAAATTTAGTCCCATATATAAATTCTCTTTGAACTGCCATGATAAGTTGAAAGAAACTTGATTATTAAAACCTGATGAAAATATTTGATGATCATGATTTACCCCATTATCATATTTAGCTAGTGAGTAGAATGAGCCTGATTCTGAATCATAATTCAAAAGATAAGATTGATAGCCTAAAAAAGCTTGTTGAGCATAATAACCTAAATTATCACCAAGCCATCTATAGACTCCACTTACAGTTTCATTAGAACCAACACTAATATTATTTACGTTAACACCTAAAGAATTATTTAAAAAGAAATTGTCAACCGAGTTTTGACTTATTCCTGATATTTTAATTTCATCATTAAAATTACTAACAGATTGAAAATTTAGTCCTAGAGAAAATTTATTTAAATTACCACTTCCATAATTTTTAAAAACATAAATAAGACCAGCTTGATAATTTGAATTTCCAGAGCTAAGACTGTTTTGATTGTTGTTGTATATTGATTCTGTTGAATTATTATTTACAATCAATGAAACTCCAAATCTTGATAATTCGAAAACTGCTCCAGATGCTGGGTTATTAGAAACAGCAGAAAGGTTACCACCTAGAGCCCCAAAGGCACCCGCCATAGATTCATATCTAGAATTTCCACTTTCATTTTCAAAACTCCAATTAATTGCGTCAGTAATACTTTGTGCATTAATGAATGATGGCACCAAAACCATAAGTAATATCAATATATTTCTCATTAAATATTATCTTGATCCTCTTCCACCAGATCCAGCAGATGATCCACCACTTGATGATGAGCTGCTTGAATTGCTTGAAGGAGGAGAAGACGGTCTAGAATAGCTAGTACTAGAACTACTTTGTGTACTGTAGGATCTGGATGATCCTGTACTTGTATTTGAGTAAGATCCAGGATTAGCATATGACCTAGTTTGTGACCCGTTTGATGTGCTCCTGTTTCTACCACCTAGTCCCCAGTCGTATTGTGAAGATTTACTTCCTCTAGCGTTATTAACACTATTTGGATTGTTGTAATACCTTCTTGTTTCATCTCTATTGGATGATGTTCTGCCTGAGGCAGCTGACCCTGTTAAACCAACACCCATTTCAGGTCTTGCATAGGTTCTATTTCTGGTTACAGAGTTTGTGTTATTGCTTTTAACAAATTCTTTGTAAGTTCTTATTCTTGTGTCATTGTCATTATTTCCAATGTTGTTGTCATCTTGAACTGTAACCCCTCTACCAACGTTGTAATAAGTCAATTGTTTAGCACTGTTATTATTTTTGCTGTTTCCATTTGCACTTGTGCTTTTACCATTTCCATAAACAACAACATTTGATGAGCTGCCTCTTCTTCCATCATTATAGGAAACGTTTTTATTATAATCTCTATTCAAATAGTTATCATAAACATTATTTCTATAAGCTCCGTAATTAGAATATCTATTACGGTAACCAAATGGCATTGTTCTTCCCCACCAGCCGTATGGATAAAAATCAACATAAAATGGATAATAGCCAATACCCCAGCCGTATCTGTACCAGTTTCTCATGGAGAAGTATGAATAGTAGGGATACCCGTATCCATATCCATAACCATATGGTGGATACATTTGACCATAGTAACCATAACCAAAATATCTATCTCTGTAGGAATTGTAAATTATATAATCCTTAGTGTCTGGAATTTGACCCCATGCAGCATTATTTGTTGAATAACTAATCTGATTAGATGTTATAAAATCAGAATTGGATTTTATTGAATCGGAAAAAACAAAATCATTATCTAGTTCAAGAGCTTTTTCTTTAAAATAATTTTCATAATACTTTGATGAACTATTTTGTGTTTCACTTTTATTTCCGTTACTATATATACCATCTGCAGAAACAAGACTGGATGAATTAAAGGATCCACAGCCTGTAAAAATTATCATTAATAAAACTAAAAAGGATTTATTAAGATTGGATTTTAATTTGTAAGATGGCATTATTAACATATTTTTGTTTTATAAATATAAAAACAAATTTTGTGCCAAATAAATTATGTCTAAAAAATTAACAACTAGGAGCGAAAATTATTCAAAGTGGTACAACGAATTGGTTGTAATGGCAGATTTAGCTGAAAACTCCCCCGTTCGTGGTTGTATGGTTATTAAACCATATGGTTATGCAATTTGGGAAAAAATTCAGCAAGAACTTGATTCAAAATTTAAAGAAACTGGTCATTACAACGCTTATTTCCCACTATTTGTTCCAAAGAGTTTATTTGAGGCTGAGGAAAAAAATGCTGAAGGTTTTGCCAAAGAATGCGCTGTTGTTACACACTACAGGCTAAAAAACGATGAGGACAATCCTGGGAAGTTGGTAGTAGATAAAGATTCAAAACTAGAAGAGGAATTAATTGTGAGACCTACAAGTGAGGCAATAATTTGGAGGACTTATAAAAACTGGATTCAATCATACAGAGATTTACCAATCTTGTTAAATCAATGGGCAAATGTAGTAAGATGGGAGATGAGGACTCGACTTTTTTTAAGAACTGCTGAGTTTTTATGGCAAGAAGGACACACTGCACACGCAACAAAAAAAGAAGCTCTAGAAGAAACAAAATTGATTATTGATTTATATGCAAATTTTGTAGAAAATTTTATGGGAATTTCTGTTCTCTCTGGGTTAAAATCTGATTCTGAAAAATTTGCTGGAGCTGAAGAAACTTACTGTATTGAATCCTTAATGCAAGATGGAAAGGCTTTGCAAGCTGGAACATCTCATTTTTTGGGTCAAAACTTTGCTAAGGCTTTTGATGTAAAGTTTGCAGATAAAGATGGTAAGCTTGACCATGTATGGGCAACTTCTTGGGGTGTTTCAACAAGATTGATGGGTGCTTTAATTATGAGTCACGGTGATGATAATGGACTAGTTCTTCCACCAAAGCTAGCTCCATACCAAGTTGTTATTATTCCAATTTTTAAATCTGAATCTGATTTGTCTGAAATTTCCGATTATGTTAATCCATTAATTGATGCAATTAGAAAAAATGGTATAACAGTAAAATATGATAATAGATTGAATCACAAACCTGGATTCAAGTTTAATGAACATGAAGTAAAAGGTGTTCCAATTAGAATAGCAGTAGGTCCACGTGATCTAAAAGAAAAATCTCTTGAGATTTTTAGGAGAGATAAAATGCAAAAGAAAGTTTTAAAATTTTCAGATGCTATTTCTGAGATATCATTCTTAATTGAAGATATTCAAAATGAACTTCTTAATGCTTCAAAAAAACATATGGATGATAATACCTATGTAGCTAAATCTTATGATGAATTTAAAGATATGATTGAAACTGGTGGTTTTGTTTTAGCGCATTGGGATGGAACTGTTGAAACTGAAAATAAAATTAAACAAGACACAAAGGCTACAATAAGATGTATTCCTTTTCATAAAAAAAATCCAGGAAAATGTATTGTCACAGGTAAAAGCTCTGAATGTCAGGTGTTTTTTGCCAAGTCATATTAATTTTCTATTTAATATTTTGCATCTTTATTTCCTTTACATAAATTTGCACGGTTAATTTTCTGGCCCGTTCGTCTATCGGCTAGGACGCCAGGTTTTCATCCTGGTAAGAGGGGTTCGATTCCCCTACGGGCTACTAACTTTCAGGTTTATAATTATCCAAAAGTGATAATAAGTAAATTAAAACTTGAAAATTATCTCGAGATATAAAAAACTATTATATTTGCGAGGCTAAAATTTAAAAAAGTATGGCAAATCATAAATCAGCTATAAAAAGAATAAGACAAACTAAAACTCGTAACGTCAAGAATCGTTTACAGCATAAAACAACTCGAAATGCAATTAAAAATTTAAAGGATACTACGAGTAAAAAAGAAGCTGAAAAGTTATTTACTAATGTTGTATCTCTATTAGATAAGCTAGCTAAGAATAATGTAATTCACAAAAACAAATCTGCTAATTTGAAATCAAAACTATCTAAGCACGTAAATAGTTTAAAGGCAGTTAAAAAATCTAAACCTAAAGCTAAGAGTTCATAGAGATAAGAAACTCTTCATTATTCAAGGTCTTCTTAATTTTATCTTCAACAAATTCCATAGCTTCAACAGGGTTCATATCCGCAAGATATTTTCTCATTATCCACATTCTCTGAATTGTGCCTTCATCAAGAATCAAATCGTCACGTCTTGTGCTTGAAGAGACTAAATCAATTGCTGGAAAAATTCTTCTATTAGAAATTTTTCTATCAAGTTGTAACTCCATGTTACCAGTTCCTTTGAATTCCTCAAAAATTACTTCATCCATTTTTGATCCAGTTTCGGTTAAAGCAGTTGCAATAATTGACAAGGAACCACCACCTTCAATATTTCTTGCTGCTCCAAAGAATCTTTTAGGTTTATGAAGAGCATTTGCGTCAACACCACCACTAAGAATTTTTCCTGATGCAGGTTGAACTGTATTGTATGCTCTAGCCAACCTAGTAATTGAATCTAAAAGTATAACTACATCATGGCCACATTCAACAAGTCTTTTAGCTTTAGAAAGAACGATATTGGCAACTCTAACATGCCTATCAGCTGGTTCATCAAAAGTAGATGCTACAACTTCTCCTTTTACATTTCTTTGCATGTCCGTAACTTCTTCAGGTCTTTCATCAATTAAGAGTATGATTTGGTAAACTTCTGGGTGATTAGCAGCAATTGCATTAGCAACATCTTTTAACAACATTGTTTTTCCAGTTTTTGGTTGAGAGACAATCATACCTCTTTGTCCTTTACCAATTGGTGTAAAAAGATCCATAATTCTTGTAGAAATACTACTTTCCCTATCAGCAATATTAAATTTTTCATCTGGAAAAAGTGGAGTTAAGTGCTCGAAAGAGACACGGTCTCTAACTACCTCAGGACCAAGGCCATTAATTTTATTTACTTTAATTAAGGGAAAGTACTTTTCACCTTCTTTGGGAGGTCTTACTTGACCTAAAACTGTATCACCAGTCTTAAGCCCAAATAACCTAACCTGAGATTGGGAAACATAAATATCATCAGGAGAGCTTAGATAATTATAATCTGATGATCTTAAAAATCCATATCCTTCTTGCATTATATCCAATACACCCTCAGACTCAATAATTCCATCAAATTCAAAGTCAGGTTCTTTATACCTATTACGATTGTCTTTATTATGACTTTTTTCTCTATGTTTATCTTTAGGGTTGTTGTTTTTAGTAGGTGCTTTTTTATCTTTTTTCAAGTGAAAGTCTACTATTTTTTGAATCAATTCATCTTTTTTTCCTGAGGAGTCAATACCTAGTTCACTAGCTAATGCTACTAGTTCTGAAATCTTTTTCTTGCTTAAATCTTTAATTTCTGACATAATTTTAGTTTGTGATGTATTGCTATCTGGAAAGTTGATTTTCGATAGCATTGCAAATATACAATATTTTTATTTATAGATAAAAAACAATATTTTTATCTGTAATATTCATTAAAATGCTTCAAAGAATTCAATCTTTATACATGTTATCAATCTTTGTAATAAATTTTCTTTTAATTATTTGGATTGATAGTAATCCAACTATGTCTATTCCAGAAAATTACTTTGGATATTTCAGACCATATTTAAATGAGTATTTTTTTTCTGAAATAATTGCTATCGTAGTCTTAATAAATATTTTTTTGTTTAGATATCAAAAAATGCAACTTATAATATTAAAAATTATTGGACTATTATTGATTTTTGGATTATTTAACTTTTTTGATGAGAGATTAATAATTCAATCACTTACAGACTTGGGTCTTATATACTTTATTATTTCTTTTATTTTGATTTATTTATCACACAAGGCAATTAGCAAGGATAAGTTAATTATTGATTCGTCCAACAGATTAAGATAAGATTGATCTGTTACCCAACTCTACAATCTCCATATTTTCAATCTTTTTTTCATTTAAATTAAATCTTATCATAGTTCTTTTTTTATGAAAACCATGTTTTCCAGCTGCCCCTGGGTTAATGCATATTATATCATTTTTTTTGTCATTCTCTACTCTTAAAATATGAGAATGACCATAAATCAAAATATCTGGAGATTCATTATTAATTATTTTTCTCAATCTATTATTGTAGTTTGGTTGTTTTCCTGCAATGTGTGTAATTAGTATTTTAAATCCTTCAATATTTATGAACTCATTTTCATTAGTACAAGATCTAACCTCAGCATTATCTATATTACCAAATACAGCTTTTAAATTGGAGACTTTTGATAATTTATCAATTACATCAATACCCCCAATGTCACCAGCATGAATAACCAAATCAGCTTTTTTAGCATATTTTAAAATTATATTATCTATGTGCCCATGTGTGTCCGATATCAAAAGAATTTTTTTCAATTGTTTAAACTGTTATTACTTATCTTTGAATTTAACAAATTTAACCTGTAATTGAGATATTTTATTGAAATTTCATATCTGGGAACTAATTACCACGGATGGCAGTCTCAACCTAACGCCATAACTATTCAAGAAATTACAGAAAATTGCTTATCCAAAATATTAAATAATCCAGTTAAATTAGTTGCTGCTGGTCGAACTGATGCAGGTGTTCATGCCAAGCAAATGTATGCTCATTTTGACTCGGACATAAAAATAAAGGATAAAAAATCATTTGAACATAAGGTTAATTCATTTTTACCTAAAGATATAGTACTTAAGAAGTTAATTTTAGTCCATGATAATGCTCATGCAAGGTTTGATGCATTAAATAGAGAATATGAATACCATATATCCTTGATAAAAAATCCATTTGAAATTGATAAAGCCTACTTTTTAAAAAAGTCTTTAGATATTAAAAAAATGAATAAATGTTGTGACACAATGTTGCAATACACAAACTTTAAATCTTTTTCAAAATCAAAAACTGATGTAAAAACTTATGATTGTAAAATTTATGAAGCAAAATGGACGCTTTATGAAAATTCTTTAATCTTTAGGATCAAGGCAGATAGGTTTTTACGCAACATGGTTCGAGCAATTGTCGGCACATTAATTGAGATAGGTTTAGAGAAAATTACAGAAAAAGAATTTAAATTAATTATTGAAAAAAAAGATAGACAGTTAGCTGGTTTCTCAGTTCCTGCCCACGCTTTGTTTTTAAAAAATATTGATTACGATTGGGATAAAATTTTATTAAATGGATAAAAGGAAGTTCAATTTTAAGTTATTTACCAGACTGGTTAGACATGTTAAACCGTATAAAGTTAATTTCTTATTTGTTTCTTTTGCGGCAGTTTTAATCTCCTTTTTTTCAATTTTTAATCAATATCTTTTAAAGATTGCAGTTGATGATTTTATAACCCCAAAAGATTATGAGGGATTAGTTACTATAATTTCTGTTATGTTAGGGATTCTCCTTTTTCAAGTTACATTCCAGTTTTTATTTGTTTTTTTTACAAATCTTTTAGGTCAGAGGGTAGTATTTGACATAAGAACTAAATTATTTTCTAAAATAATTTCTTTTAAAATGTCTTATTACAATAAATCATCTGTTGGAAGACTTGTGACAAGAACGGTTAACGATATGGAAACAATTGCAAGTATTTTTAGTCAAGGATTATTTATGATTGTTGCAGATTTGATTTTAATGTTTTCAGTGCTTTCTGTTATGTTAATTTTAAGTTTGAAGTTATCATTGATAATTTTTCTAGTTCTACCATTTATTCTTGTAGCAACTAGGCTCTTTCAAATGGCTATGAAAGTAGCATTTAACCAAGTTAGAAATGAAGTAGCAAATCTTAATTCTTTTGTACAAGAACGTCTTTCAGGAATTAAAGAAATTCAAATATTTAATAGACAACTTATTGAATATGATAACTTTAAGAAAATTAATGAAAGACATAAACAAGCATGGTTAAAAACTGTTTGGTACAATTCAATTTTCTTCCCAATTTCCGAAATATCTACATCTATAACTGTAGGATTGATTGTTTGGTATGCAGGATTTAATAATATAGCTGTTGAAAACTCAATTAGTTTAGGTACAATATTTTTGTTTATTCAATTGTCTCAAATGCTATTTAGACCACTTAGACAAATAGCAGATAAATTTAATACCCTCCAAATGGGAATGGTCGCTGCCAATAGAGTATTTAAAATATTAGATACCGAAGAATTTGTTAATGATTTTGGTAAGATTAAAAGTAAATCTATCAAAGGCAATATTTTATTTGATAAGGTGAATTTTGGCTATGATAAGGATAATATCATTATTAAGAATTTATCTCTTGAAATTAAAAAGGGAGAGAGAATCGCAATTGTCGGGCCAACAGGTTCAGGAAAATCTACTATAATTAAATTAATCTTGAGATTTTTCGAATTGAATAGTGGAAAAATTAATATAGATGATGTTAATATTAAAGACTATTCTCTGAAAAATCTGAGATCCCAAATATCATTGGTTTCACAAGATATCTTTCTTTTTGCTGATTCTATTTATAATAATATATCTCTTTTCAATAAAGAAATTAGTGATAAGGATGTCGAGGCAGCAGCAAAGCAGATTGGGATTTTAGATTTCATTAACAATCTTCCTGGTGGCTTTAATTATAATGTAAAAGAAAGAGGGGTAATGCTTTCTGAAGGCCAAAGACAATTAATATCATTTTTAAGAGCATATGTATCTAATCCTAAAATTTTAATACTTGATGAGGCGACCTCATCAATAGATTCTAGAACAGAGCAGTTAATTCAATATGCAACAAATAAAATTATTGAGGGTAAAACATCCATAATTATTGCTCATCGATTATCAACAATTTTGAATGCAGATAAAATTTTATATCTCGATAATGGTATGATTAAAGAATTTGGCAGTCATAAAGAACTTATAAAAATTGATAATGGTTATTACAAAAAATTATTTGAATATCAATTTCAAGATTCTGAATTAATCGAGCAAGTCATTTGAAATTAAGTCTTTAAGTCCCTCATCATTTTTGTAATCTACAATTTTTCCATTTTTAATATATGACAACTTTCCATTCTCTTCAGAAATAACTACTGAGATCGCATCAGATTCCTCAGTAATTCCAATTCCAGCTTTGTGTCTTAAGCCTAATGACTTGTTGATTTTTCTATTTTTTGATACGGGTAGGGTGACCCTTGATGCCACAATAATATTTCCAACAACAATAACGGCACCGTCATGAAGTGGGCTATTTTTATAAAAAATGCTTTCTATAATTGGTAATGATAGTTCAGCATTAATTGTATCACCATCCTCTTTAACAAAATCAAGATTATTATTTCTTTCAAAAACGAAAATTGCCCCAGTTTTATCTTTTCTCAATTTATCACAGGCTACTAAAAAATCTTCAATATTTAATTTAGTTTGCTCTTTACTGATTTTAAAAAAAAGATTAAATCGTTTCCAAAGAGATTTGTTGTTAGTAATTCTAGATGATCCAAGAAGAAGAAGAAACTTCCTTATTTCTTGCTGAAAAACTATAATAACAGCAAATACACCAACTCCAATAAAGCCTCCCAATATACTACTCAAAATATTCATGTTGAGTAGATCAGTTATCCACCAAATAATATATATGATGACAAAACCTCTAAATACTATTATTGCTGCTGTTCCACGAACTAACTTATATGCATAATAAAGCATTATAGCTACAAGTATGACATCAATAATTGGTAGTATAGTTGATTTTATTAAGTCAAGGATTTCCAAAGCTTTACAAAATTAGTCAAAATAGACTACTTATTGTTTTTTCATATAAAATAATACACTCTTTGGCTTCTTTAACATCGTGAACTCTAAGAATTTTTGCCCCTTTTGTTAACGCAATCGTATTTAAGCTAGATGTTCCATTTAGCGCATTTTTACTTGTTGTATTCAATGTTTTGTAAATCATAGACTTTCGAGAAAAACCAGTAAGCAGGGGTACATCTAAAATCTTGAATTTCTCCAAATTATTTAAAATTTCAAAGTTGTTTTCTGTTGTCTTTCCAAATCCAAACCCAGGATCTGTGATTAAATCGACAATACCAAAATCACGAGCTATTTTTATTCTTTGAGAAAGAAATTTAATTACTTCAATTACCACATCTTTGTATTTTGGTGAATCCTGCATATTTTGGGGATTACCCAGCATGTGCATCATAATATAGGGACAGTTAAATTTTGATATTGTCTTCATCATTTCCTTATCGATTATTCCAGAGCTTATATCATTAATGATATCTGCACCCTCAGAGAGACAAGCCTCTGCAATTTCAGATCTGAAAGTATCAATAGATATTACTAATTGAGGAAATTTTTTTTTGATATGTTTTAGCACAGGGAGAACTCGAGATTTTTCTTCATCAGAGCTGATGTTTTTTGCACCTGGACGAGAACTGTATCCACCTATGTCTAGAATATCTAATCCGTCTTCTACCATTTTAGATATTTGATTGCTTATATCATCTACATTATTATATTTACCACCATCATAAAAAGAATCTGGGGTTAAATTTAAAATTCCCATAACCTTTGAGGATGATAAATCGTAAAGTTCTCCTCTTATATTAATATTCATTTAGCGAATTAGTTTATTAGGTAATTTTAATCGAAATTTACATAAAATAAGTTTTTGTGACAACTGAAAATCAATTTGACTCCATAATTAACAATTGCTTAGAAATTTTTTCAAAAAAAATGAAAGATTATGGTAGTGCTTGGAGAATTTTAAGACTTCCATCTTTGACTGATCAGATTTATATTAAAGCTCAAAGGATTAGAAGTCTTCAAACTAATAAAACAAAAAAAATAGATGAGGGTCAAGCATCTGAATTTATTGGAATAATAAATTATTCTGTAATGTCATTAATTCAAATTGAGTTGGGTGTTGTAGAAGAACCAGATATGGATACTGATTCTGCTGTTGTTAATTATAAAAAACAAATTGAAATTGTTAAAAGTTTAATGAAGGATAAAAATCATGATTATGGTGAGGCATGGAGAGATATGAGAATTAGTTCATTGACTGACTTAATAATTCAAAAACTTCTCAGGGTAAAACAAATTGAAGACAATGATGGTGAGACATTAATCAGTGAAGGAGTAGATGCAAATTATCAAGACATCATTAACTATTCTGTTTTTGCTCTGATTCTAATAAATCATTGATTTAAATGAAGCTATTTAACATCCTATTTACTTTATTTGGTGTTGTAACAGTCATATTTTTTCTTTTTCAGATTTTACCCGGTGATCCTGCTAGAATGATGATGGATCAAAACGAAGATGTTGAACAATTAGAGATAATTAAAAAGAAATATGGTTTTGATGAGCCTATTTTAAAACAATATTTATATTACCTAAATGATTTATCTATAATCTCCATTCATTCTAAAAATCCTGAAAAAATTAATTTTATTAGAGAAAATAAGTACTCATTCACCAAAATATATGACTTTCAGAATTCAACCTTAGTTTTAAAATTTCCATATTTAAGGGAATCCTATCAAAGAAGAGGTGTAAAAGTTTCAACAATCATTATGGATACTTTTCCAAACACAGTTGTTTTAGCAATTTCATCAATTTTGTTTGCCACAGTTTTTGGGTTGCTTTTAGGTATTTTTTCAGCTCTCTACAAAGAAACTTTATTTGACAATTCCATTCAGTTATTTAGTACGTTTGGTATGAGTATGCCATCTTTTTTAAGCTCAATAATTTTTGCTTGGATTTTTGGTTTTGTTTTAGCTGATATTACGGGCTTGAATATGACTGGAAGTTTATTTGAATTGGATGATTTTGGTGATGAATATAGACTGGAACTAAAAAATCTAATATTGCCTTCAATTGTTCTTGGAATCCGACCCATTGCTGTAATTAGCATGATGATGAGAAATTCTTTAATTGAAACATTAAAGAAGAATTACGTGATAACTGCTTATGCAAAGGGTTTATCAAAATCTAAGGTAATTCTCAATCATTGTTTAAAGAATTCATTAAACCCTGTGATTACCGCTCTTTCTGGTTGGTTTGCTAGTTTGTTGGCAGGCTCTGTATTTGTAGAATATATTTTTGGATGGAATGGATTAGGAAGAGAGATAGTAAACTCTTTGAATTTATTGGATGTTCCTGTAATAATTGGAGCAGTTATAGTCGTAAGTTTTTCTTTCATAATGATTAATATCTTTGTAGATTATATTTATAAATTTTTAGACCCTAGAATAAGTTAATTATGAGAAGAAAAATAGTTGCAGGTAATTGGAAAATGAATAATGATCTAAATCAATCAATGAGTTTGATTGATTCTGTTATTGAAAATAGTGCGGGCATTACTAATTGTGAATTGTATTTATCTCCATCATTTCCCTTCCTTAGGGACTCAAAAATTAAATGCGAACCTACAAATATCAAAGTTTTAGCTCAAAATGTTTCTCATTTAGAAAAAGGAGCCTTAACTGGTGATGTATCATGTGATATGCTGAAAAGTATAAATATTAATAGCGTAATAATTGGACACTCTGAAAGAAGGACTATTTTTAAAGAGAATGATGATATTCTATTAAAAAAAATTGAATTATGTGTAAAAAATAATTTTGAAATTTTTTTATGTATAGGGGAGGATTTAGAATCAAGAAACTCTAATAAAGAATTTTCAGTTATAGAGGATCAGTTAAATAACACAATTTTTAATTTAAATGATATAAATCCTAAAAAATTAATAATTGCTTATGAGCCAGTCTGGGCAATAGGAACCGGACTTTCTGCTAACCCAACCCAAGCACAAGAAATGCATAATTTCATTCGAGAAAAGTTTAAAGTTAAGTTCTCGGAATCAATTTCTGATAACTTAACAATAATTTATGGCGGTAGTGTAAAACCAGAAACAGCGAAAGATATTTTTGATCAACCAGATGTAGACGGTGGATTGATTGGGGGAGCATCATTAAACCATAATGATTTTATTAAAATCGCAAAATCAATCACTTAATATAAATATCGTAAATTTGCACATAACTAACTGGTTATGAGCGTTAAAGAGAAGGAAAAGAAAGATTATTCTGTTGATGAGCAGAAAGGTGATGAACATCAAATTATTTTATATAATGATGATTTTAACACCTTCGATCATGTTATTGAATGTTTGATTAATATATGTGACCATACTCCACTTCAAGCTGAACAATGTACACTGATTGTTCACTATAAGGGAAAATGCTCTGTAAAGTCTGGTACACTTATTGATTTAAAACCAAAGTTGAAGAGGTTGATTGATGCTAATTTATCAGCCGAAATAATTTAAATAACGAATATGAAAATAATTTTAAGCTTATCTATGGTTCTTTTTTTTAATTGTATCTTTTCGCAAACTAACAATGTAATGCCAAAATCAATACATAATTTTGATGTTCAAGATATTTATGGAAATAAGTTTGACTTTAAATCTTTGAAAGGTAAAAAGGTCATGGTTGTAAATACTGCATCAAAATGTGGTTTGACATATCAATATGAAAATTTGGAAAAACTATATAATCAATATAAAAATGAAAATTTTGTTATTGTTGGTTTTCCAGCAAATAATTTTCTTTGGCAAGAACCAGGATCAAATGAAAAAATTGCATCTTTTTGTAAAGAAAATTATGGTGTAAGTTTTCCTATGATGAGTAAAATTTCAGTTAAGGGTTCAAGTATCCATCCCGTGTACAATTTTTTAACTAAAAAAAGTGAGAATGGCGTAATGGATTCTTCTGTGTCTTGGAATTTTCAAAAATATTTGATTGATGAGAATGGTTTTATTGTTAGAGTTGTTTCACCTAGAACTAAACCAGATGATCAATCAATTATAGATTGGATTTCAAGTTAAAATATGTCCAAAAAATTAAGTACTAAATGTATACATTCTGGAGGCATTACTGATGATAAATTTCATGGTAATATAACCCCAATATATCCTTCAATCACTTACGACTATTTAAAAAGTGATGCGTATCCACGTTATTTCAATACTCCCAACCAATTATCAGCATCAAAAAAAATTGCAGAACTCGAAGGAGCTGAAGATGCTGTTCTATTTGGTTCAGGATTAGCTTCCGTAGCAACTTCAATGTTTTCTTTATTAAGTTCTGGGAGTCACGTAATATTACAGAAATCTTTGTACGGGGGAACAATCAACTTGGTAAACACAGAATTTAAAAAATTTAATATTGAATTCGATTATGTTGATGTAAGTAATCAGGTTGAGTTGGAAGGTGCTTTAAATTCTAAAACAAAAATTATTTACATTGAATCACCAAGTAATCCATTATTGAGCATTACTGATATAAAGTCTATTGCTTCCTTTGCTAAAAAAAATAATTTAATTTCCATAATTGATAATACATTTGCTAGTCCAGTTAATCAAAATCCAATATCATTAGGAATTGATTTAGTTATACACAGTGCTACAAAATACTTAGGTGGACATAGTGATATCCTTGCAGGTGTGGTTTGTGGTTCAAATGATTTAATATCAGTAATTAAAAAATCTGGATTAAATTTTGGATCAAATATTAGTGAATATATCTCATGGCTTTTAGAAAGAAGTATTAAAACCCTGTCTGTTAGAGTCTTACAACAAAATTACAATGCTTTGAAAATTGCTAATTTTTTATCCACCCATAAAAAAATTAATAAAGTTTATTATCCTGGATTAGTCAATCATCCTAAGCATGATATTGCAAAAAATCAAATGACAGCTGGATTTGGCGGTATGGTCTCATTTGAGCTTAATGATTCAATTGACTCTGATAAATTTGTAAAAACTCTAAAAATTATTCAACCAACAATGAGTTTAGCTGGTGTTGAATCTACGATTACTTCTCCAGCAAAAACCTCTCACAGAAAAATGGATTCTGAAGACAGAGATAAAATCGGTATAACTAAAAATCTTCTTAGATTTTCTGTTGGAATTGAAGATGCAGATGATTTGATTAATGATCTTTCAAATGCTTTAGAAATTAATGGATAAAAACTTAGATATACTCGCTTTTGGAGCTCATCCTGATGATATTGAGCTGGGATGTGGTGGAACAATAATCAAAGAAATTCATTCTGGTAAATCCGTTGGCATAATTGATTTGACTCGAGGAGAGCTCGGTACACGTGGTACACCTGAAATAAGAGATCAGGAAAGTGCAAGTGCCGCAGAAGTGATGGGAGTAAAAATTAGAGAAAATTTAGGATTTAAAGATGGATTTTTTCAAAACGATGAAGAGCACCAACTTGAGGTAATAAAAATAATTAGAAAATATAAACCTAAGATTGTTTTATGTAATGCAAAGGATGATAGACATATAGATCATCCAAAAGGAGCTGATCTGGTTTCTGATGCTTGTTTTTTAAGCGGCTTGGAAAAAATAAAAACCAAATTAGATGGTAAAACGCAACAATCTTGGAGACCATTAAATGTTTATCACTATATACAATGGAAAAATAGTAGTCCAGATTTTCTTGTAGATATAAGTGGGTTTGAGAATATTAAAATGGATGCCATTAAATGCTATTCATCTCAATTCTATGATCCAAAAAGTAAAGAGACAGAAACTTTAATTAGTAAAAAGAATTTTCTCGATACTATTTTCAATAGATCATTGGATTTAGGTAGACTAATTGGTGTTGAACATGCAGAGGGTTATACTTCCAATAAAATAGTGGGTGTTGAATCTATTAATGATTTGATCTAATACTATTATTTTATTATCATAAATATTATATTAGCGAACTTTAAAATGGTGGTTGTAGTTCAGTTGGTTAGAACGCCTGATTGTGGTTCAGGAGGTCGCCGGTTCGAGTCCGGTCTTCCACCCAAAAGCCCCTCTTTTTGAGGGGTTTTTTAATATATTTATTAATAATGATTAATTATGGCAAAATCAAATAATAGAATTCATTCAATCGACCTCCTTCGTGGTTTTGCAATTTTGGGAATTCTTATTATGAATATCACAAATTTTTCTCAGGTTAATATTGCATACATGAATCCTACAATTGGTGCAGGTTTAGAAGGATATAACCAGTATTTTCATGCATTTAACTACATTTTTGCTGATACTCGATTTATGTCAATCTTTTCAATTTTATTTGGTGCTGGGGTAGTTTTATTTACTAGGAATGCAGAAACAAAGGGTAAACGAGCAGGTGTATTACACTTTAAAAGAATGTTTTGGCTTTTATTGTTTGGTTTTGTGCATGCATACTTCATTTGGTCAGGAGATATTTTAGTCGCTTATGCCATTTGTGGATGTTTTATTTTCTTTTTAAGAAAAAAGTCAATTCGAACACTCTTAGTTATGTCAACTTTACTTTTTATTATACCCTTAACTTTTAATTTGATGACATATTATGGATTGACTTCGGATGAGCTCGAAACCACTTTTGCTTTCTTTCACCCTAATTCTGAACAAATTGCTACAGAAATTAAAACGATGCAAGGTTCATTTCTTGAACAAATGACAATAAGATTGAAAAATGCTATCGAGTTTCAAACTTTTGTTTTTTTGATCGAAACATTTTGGCGCACTACAGCAATGATGTTATTAGGTATGATGTTATTTCGAAAAGGTATTTTATCCGCTGATAAATCAATTAAATATTATAAAAAGATGATATTGGCGGGATTTGTACCGGGATTAATACTTTCTATAATAGGATTGAACCAAGCTTATGATTTTGAATGGTCCGGTGCTTATGTGATGAATATCGGTGCAAATTATAAACTAGTCTCAGGTGTTTTTATGGCAATAGGCTATATTGGATTGGTAATGTGGTTTTTTAAGAAAGGAATTTTTAAAAACCTTCAAAGTCGATTGCAAGCCACAGGACGAATGGCATTCACTAATTATATTGGTATGTCTCTGATTTGTACTCTTATTTTTAATGGTCATGGACTAGGTCTTTTTGGTACTTTTGACAGGTTACAACAGTTCCTAGTTGTAATTTCTTTATGGGTTTTAATTTTAATTCTTTCACCTTTAGTATTAAAAAAATATAGATTTGGTCCATTGGAATGGATGTGGCGGAAGTTGACTTATTTTTCTTGAGTTTTAACCATTGTTCAATTATTATGATAGAATTTTCATTTACATGTCCATATTGTTGGGAAAATCAGCTAAAATTAGTTGATCCATCTGAAAATAACCAAACGTTTATTGAGGATTGTGAAACTTGCTGCAATCCAATCTCTTTTTACTTTAAGATTTCAGAAAATATAATTATTCAATCTGATGTTGTGTCTATTGAACAATAAAAAAACCATCAATTTATGGGTTCAATTATTTTAAATAAAAGATTATTCTTTGTTTAACTTAATATTGTAAGGACCTTGTTTAAATTCCATAGTACCGTTTGCAGTATCAAATGTTAATTTTAAGCCCATAGCTTCGCTGCCAAAAACATCTTCTGCTAGTGGATCAAGCTGAACAGCTTGATTCATGACTTCAATAAAAAGGTTGTTATCTCTTATAAATACTCCGATTTTTAAAGGGATTCCTTCAGCTCCATAATTACCAGCATATCCTTCTAGTTTATCTTTATCCACTTCAAATTTTTCAGCCTCAGGTTTTGGATCAACCTTAATTCTTTCATCTCTATTTGCTATATTCCATGCAGTGTAAAAAACTAGTTTACTTCTAAGTTCAAGTAAATCATATTCAATTTTATCAGGTGTATCTGAGGGTAGGTGATAATCAGGGTGCGTTCCCGAAAAATAAAATATTATTGGAATACCATTTTTTGCAAAATTGTAATGATCGCTCCTGTAGTAAAATCTGTTTGGATCATTTTTGTCATTATACCTGTAATCTAAGTCAATATTTACAGTCTCCAAATTTGTCTGTTCAGAAACATTGTGTAAATCTTGACTATCGTGGTCTGATCCTATAATATAAATGTATTCTCTCTTATCTCCTTTTCTTGTTGGATCAATCCTCCCAATCATATCTAAATTTAGATTAGTGACTGTATCTTCAAGTGGATATATTGGGTTGTCAGCATAATAGGCAGATCCTAACAAGCCTTTTTCCTCACCTGTTACATGAAGAAAAATAATACTTCTTTTTGGACCTTTTCCTTTTTTGCTTGCTTCTTTGAATGCTTGAGCAATTTCAAGCATTGCTACAGTACCTGAACCATCATCATCAGCTCCATTATGTATTCTTTCTTTTACTTCTCCAATGTATGCTTCTCTGGATCTTGATCCTGTTCTTCCATACCCAACATGATCTAGGTGAGCAGTTAGTATTAGATATTCATCAGGTTTATCAGTTCCTTTGATTATGGCAATAACATTTTCGGAATCAACTTCACCCTCATTTCCTCTTCTTAAATTCAATTTCATTTTTTGAAAGTAATCTTTGTCAGGATCACCAGGCTCAATTTCATTTTCAATGTAAAAGTTTCGTAAATATTCTACAGCTTTTTTTTGCCCCTCGGCACCAGTATTTCTTCCTTCAAATTCATCAGATGCATAAACATATAAGTGCTCTTTTAACTCATCAGCAGTAATTGTTTTTGCAAATTTCTTTGCTTTTTGTAGCTGAGAATTTGAGTTTATAGAAAATAATCCTATGAGAATTAATAAAAAAAGTTTTTTCATCATATTACTTTTGTTTGGATTGTAAATATAGTTATAATTTGCAATGACTTTTTTATATTTAAAATGCGTGAGAAAATTATTCTTAATAATTGTTTGCTTTTTAATATTCCTTAGTTGTCAGAACACTGTTAAAAATGACTATAATTTTATAATTGTTTTTGTTGATGATATGGGTTATGGTGATGTGGGATCATATGGCCACCCAACCATAAAAACACCCAACTTAGATATGATGTCTCACAAGGGTCAAAAATGGACCCAATTTTATTCAGCATCCAGCGTATGTACACCAAGTAGAGCTGCATTAATGACGGGTAGATTACCAATAAGAAATGGAATGATTGGGACTAGTGCGAGAGTTCTTTTTCCTAATTCTGATTTTGGATTACCTTCCTCTGAGATTACAATTGCAGAAAAGCTCAAAGAAAATGGATATAAAACGGCTGCAGTTGGAAAATGGCATTTAGGTCATAAAAAGGAGTATCTACCTTTACAGCATGGATTTGATTATTATTATGGAATTCCATATTCAAATGATATGAATGCCATAAATGGAGTTACTTGTTGTCCTGGAAATAATTATTGGCCCCAGTACGAAAAGAAACCTATCAACTCTGATAATTATAATGTTCCTTTAATGGAAAATAATGAAATAGTTGAAAGACCAGCTGATCAAACTACCATAACAAAAAGATTTTCGAAGAAGGTAGTTGAAAAGATTAATGAATTAAAAGATGATAAATTCTTTATTTATTTAGCTCATAGTTTACCTCATATTCCTCTTTATGCCTCAGAAGATTTTTTGGGAAAAAGTAAAAATGGTTTGTATGGTGATGTTATTGAGGAAATTGATCACGGTGTTGGTACTATCATTAGGGAGCTTAAAAAATTTAATCTTGATAAAAACACAATAGTAGTTTTCACATCCGATAATGGCCCATGGTTACCTTTTGAAAATCATGGAGGTTCAGCTGGTTTACTGAGAGAGGGTAAGGGAATGACATGGGAAGGTGGCCAGAGAGTTCCAGGGATTTTTTGGGGAGCGGACATAAAACCTGGTGTTATTGATCAAATTGGATCTACTATGGATCTGTTACCAACAATAGTTGATTTTACTAATGCTGAAAAAATCTCAGACAGAGTTATTGATGGTGTAAGTATTAAACAAACCTTATTAAATCATAAATCAAGTGAAAGAAATGAAATAATTTTTTACAGGGAAAGAGAAATTTATGCTGTAAGACTTGGTGATTATAAAGCACATTTCATAATTAAAGGTGCTTACAATTATCCAGAGGGGAGTAATGAAAAAATTGTTCTGGAAGATCCTTTATTATATAATCTAAATGTCGATCCCTCTGAAAAATTTAATATTGCTAAAAAATTTCCAGAAAAAGTCAAAGAAATTAAAAAAATAGCTGAAGATCACCTCAAAAGTTTTGAACCACCTAAAAGTCTTTTAGAGTCCAGAACAAGTGATAGTTTTTAAATTTGACTGCTGATATAGTCCCAGAGTTTTATTCTTTGCTTTAATGCCTGATTAGAAAATTCAACAGCATCATTCCACTTTTCTTTGTCATCTCCACACAACCCAGAAATCATTTTCAATGCCATCGGACCGTGTTCGTCACCATCCATTTCAATGTGTCTCTCAAGGTAGTATAGTAAATCGTTTGTTTTACTTCCGGGTTTTTCATTAAGAGATTTAACAATGTTAATAAACATATCAGGAATCAAATCCTCTCTTCCAAAAGTAAAAACACTTGCTATTATATGTGTCTTTTTTGTATCAATAACATCAAATGTAAAATTCATAAAATCTACAGCTGCATTAGGAATATCTGATTTTGAAACGGCTAATTTGTAATCGTTATGTTCGATAACATTAGAAACAAATTTTTTGATTTTATCTGTTTTTGCACCAATAGTTTCCATAGCCTCTAAATACAATTCATAATGACTTGTAGGATTTTCCTCTTGATCAATATCACTTTCCTCACCTAAAACTATTTCATTTATCAATCTTCTTGAAATATTGTCTTTTGTAGGTGTCCATGGTAACTTAACGCTAGTTAAATCTATTTGAAGTGCTTTTACAAGTGACATAAAATCCCAAACTGCAAAAACATGAGTTTCCATAAATTTTGCTATGGCATACTCTGATTTTAACTTAGAGTATATTGGGTGGTTAAGGAGTTCATTTCTCGTTTCAGAGATATTATTTAAAAGTATGTCTATATTCTTCATTTCAGGATTTCAAAATTATATATTAATAGAAATTATTCATAGTTTAAATCAAAAATTATGCAATTAGATACTATTTTAATTTTTTTGTTATCCGCCAGTATTTTGACTTTGAGTCCAGGTCCAGACATAATTTACGTTTTTTTTAAGAGTTCAACAGAGGGAATAAGGGCTGGTGTAAAAACTGTTTTTGGCTTGACGACTGGATTGATTTTTCACACACTTTTGTTAGTTTTTGGTATTTCAGCATTGATTAAATCAAATGAGAATGTCTTTTTTGTGTTAAAGCTATTTGGTTTTTTTTATTTTATTTTTTTAGCTATTAAAACTTATAATGAATCCCTAAAAATTGATAAAATATCTAATTACAATAAAAATGATTTTATCACTGGTTTATTAATGAATATTTTGAATCCTAAAGTCAGTGTTTTTTTTATTGCATTTTTTCCAAATTATATATTTCACAATTCGTGGACCTATGAATTGCAATTTGCATTATTAGGTCTTTTATTTTGGTTTATTGCAAATACAATATTTTTATTGGTTGTTTTTTTATCTTCCTTTAACACAGTACTTGTTAAAAAAATAATTAATCATAATAAGATAAAAATTTTTAAATCTGTATTTTATATAATTATTGCAATTTGGATTTTAGCTTAATCAGTTTTTGAATTAATATATTTTTTGTAAAGTTTTATTAGAGTAAATAATATTATTCCTATTAATAAAAATACTACCACTGCTTTTACCCATGATAAGGCGGTTTTTAAAATCGCTAATGAAACAATAGAGATTAGAAGAAGAGTAGCAAATTCATTCCATAGTCTAAGCTTAAAATCTGAAAATTTTATTGAACCTTTCATCATTTGTAAAAGAATTTTTTGGCAATAAGAAGTATATACAATAAGTACAGTTACAAAAGCCAATTTTACGATCATCCAATTTAAATAAATTAATGATGGGTTTTTATGTAACATGTATAGCCCAAAAAAGGTTGATATAATTAATGAAGGCCATGTTATTATGTACATGCATCTTTTTGTCATCAATAAAAATTGATCTTGTAGTATTTCTTTCTTTTTAGGTTCATAAGCTGCAGCTTCTTTAAAATAAATAAATAATCTTCCAACGTAAAATAGACCTGCAAACCAAGCAACTACTGAAATTATATGGATTGTCTTTAAAACTAAGTAGTTCATTTATTTGCCCACTTTGAAATTAATGTTGCCCAATCATCATCATCGTTTAAACAAGGTACGTAGTGATAGCTTTCTCCTCCTGCTTCTAAAAACTCTTCTTTTCCTTCCATTGCAATTTCTTCTAAAGTTTCCAAACAATCAGTAACAAAAGCGGGGGTTACTATTACCAGTCTTTTTTTTCCTTCTTTTGCCAGCCTTACGAGTTCATCATCCGTATATGGTTTAAGCCAAGCTTCATTGGGTAATCTGGATTGAAAAGCATTACTATACTTATTTTTATCAATTTTCAATTTATTAATTACTGCTTCAGTTGTTTCTATTACTTGATGTTTGTAACAAAACTCATGTGCTTTAGAATGAACGCTGCAACAGTTTTTTACCTTATAGCAATGAGAATTTGTTGGATCAGAAATTTTCAAATGGCTAATTGGTATACCATGATATGAAAATAATATATGGTCATAATCTATTTTATCTATTGTAGCTTTAATTTTATTACACAACAGATCAATATAGTTTTTTTCCTTGTAGAAGGGCTTTACAGTTTTTATTTTTAAGTGTGGAAAATTTGTTTTCACTTCCTCCTTAACCTTTTCTACAACAGTTTCATATGATGACATTGCATAATGAGGATAGAGTGGGAGTACAGTAACATTTTTAACTCCTTTTTCATCTAGTTCTTTTAAACCATTAATAATACTGATTGAACCGTATCTCATGGCCAAAGCAACTGGAAATTTCACAAGTTTTAACACTTTGTCAAATAATCTTCTAGAAAGTACTATTAATGGAGAACCTTCTTTCCACCATATTTTTTTATAAGCTTTTGCGGATTTTTTAGGCCTTGTATTTAAAATAATTACTTTAACTAAAAACCACCTAAACCAATAACTTTTTCCTATTACCCTTTCATCCATCAAAAATTCATCTAAATACTTTTTCACATCTTTAACAGAGGTGCTATCAGGCGATCCTAGATTTATCATTAATAATCCCTTCATCTATATAGTTTTTGAATAAGTCCCAATTTTTTGATTTAGCAATGGATCAAATCTCATAGCAATATTTCTAGTAAATAGCCTCCCTTTTTCAAAAACTATAAGTTTATAATTTTCAATAATTAAAAGTTTATCATTAATGAAATCTTGAAATTTATCTTTACTAAAATCAACAACATTAACTATCTCATTAACATCTAAATTATATTTTTCAGCAATAATTTCTAAATCTAGATAGTAGTTACACATTATAGAATTTATAACCTCCCTAACAATTTTTTGATTAATATCTACCTCATATCCTCTCAAAACTGCTAGATTGTTTTTTTCAATTGCCTTTATGTATTGTGCTGCATTTTTGATGTTTTGACTATAAGCTGAGTCTAGTTGAGAAATTGAAGAAGCGCCAAATGCGTAAACTTGTCCGGTTGTTTCACGTGTACAATATCCTTGAAAATTTCTATGAAGTTGCTTGTTTTTGAGGGCAACTTCGAACTCATCACCTGGTTTAGAGAAATGATCCATTCCAATTGATACATATCCTGCTTTCAAAAACAATTCATATGAATTCTCATACATTAATGCCTTTTCTTTAGAACTAGGAAAGCCTATAGTTTCAAGAATTTTTTGTCTTGGAAGTATCGAGGGTACATGAGCGTAAGAGAAGGTAACTATACGTTCAGTATCTAATTCAATAGCTCTCTCAACAGTCTTTTTAAAGCTTTCGACAGTTTGTAATGGTAAGCCATATACTAAATCAATATTGGTTCCTGTGAAGCCTTCATCTTTAATTTTTTTTACAATTTCTGCGATTGGATGTTTAGATGGTTTTCTATTTATAGCATCCAAAACATCATTTCTAAAATCTTGAATACCTAGTGATATTCTATTAAATCCAAATTTTTTCAATAACTCAATGTGTCTAAATTCTAAATGGGCTGGATTGCATTCAATAGCCATTTCGTAATTTTTAGAAAATGTGAATTCATCAAAAAGTTTATTGGTTATTCTTTCAATAAACTTATAAGAAATCGCATTAGGTGTACCACCTCCCCAATGTACTTGTGTAAGCTTCCTTTTTTTATCAATTAACTTTCCAACATAGTCAATCTCTTTGATAACGGCATCTACATATCTTTCCAAAAAAGGTTTCGTAAAGCCCGTCTCTGTTGTACATCCACAAAAATGACATATTTGAGGGCAAAATGGAATGTGAATGTAAACAGAAATATTTTGGGGATGTTCTAAATTTGATTCTATAATTTTTGTTTTGAAATCCTCATTAGAAAAGTTACTATCAAAAAAAGTTGCAGGCGGATATGAGGTATACCTTGGCCCACTTTTGTTGTATTTTTTTATTAATTTGTCACTTACTTTCATCTATCTGTCCCAGTTTTTAGTTTTTATCCAATTCACAACATTTTGAACTTTTTTATAATCAATATCAGGTAAGAATCCATGACCTAAGTTAAAAACCCAATCATGATTTTTTTTACCAAAATCTGAAAGAGATTCTAAATAATTTTTAATTTCTGGTTCACTGTAGTAGAATATTCTAGGATCCATGTTTCCTTGTAATCCAACTTTATCATCAACGAGATTTCTAGCATCATCTAATTTCATGGTCCAATCTATACTTACAAAATCACAGATTTCATTATTAATACTTTTTAATCCAAGTGAAAAATCTTTTGGAAAAAAAATCGTAGGACATCCTAATTCTTTTGCGGTACTGAGTATTTTTTTTGAATATGGTAAGATTAATTCTTCATATAAATCATAGGGTATACTTCCGCAATATGTTTCAAAAAGTTGGAAACATTCAATACCACTTTTTACTTGGTTTTTAACATAATCTATGGAAGCTTCAGTTATTAGTTCAATAATTTTCACACTTTCTTTTCTATTATTATAGAAAAACTTTATTGCATCTTTAAAGCTTTTTTGTGTTTCATCTCCTCTGAACATAAATAAAAAGGTTGTCAATGGTCCACCACAAAAACCGATTAAGGGAGTATCCTTTTTCTTTTCAACAGTTTTTTTGATGTTAGTGTATATATAATCTAGTTTTTGAGGAACAAAGTCTAATTGATTGTGACTCCCTTCACTTAGTGCATTTGTAAACTTTGGTCCATTTTTAGTAAATCTTAATTCAAGTCCAAGTGCATCAGGAATAACTAAAATATCTGAGAAGAGAATAGCGCTATCAACACCAAGATCATTTATAGGCAATAAAGTCACCTCAGACGCTAGTTCAGGGTCTTTCATCATATCATAGAAATGATGATTTTCTTTAAGTTTTCTGTATGATGGAAGAATTCTTCCTGCTTGCCTCATAAACCATACTGGTGGTCTGGAACAGCTTATTCCTTTAATTGTATCTAAAAACATATTACTCATTTTAATTCTTCCAGTGCTTTTTTATTCGATTTAATTAAATGATCTATATCATCATCATCAATAGCTGTTGATAAAAATAAACACTCATACTGGGACGGTGGTAGGTAAACTCCCATATTAAGCATTGATTTGAAATATTTTGCGTATTGCTTAGTATTCAGTTCGAGAGCATCATTGTAATTATTTATTTGATTTTTATCGCTAAAAAATAAAGTCATCATAGATCCAACTCTCGCAATATGAGCTTTAGTTTTTGTTTCAATTATATTTTCATTCCATCCATCTTCTATTTTCTTTGAAATATATTCTAGCTTCTCATAAACCTTATTTTCAAGTAAATTAAGCACACTTAATCCAGCTGACATAGCAAGTGGGTTTCCAGAAAGTGTGCCAGCTTGATATACTGGGCCTTCAGGTGCTAATAAATTCATAATTTCTTTTTTACCACCATAGGCTCCAACTGGGAGGCCTCCACCAATGATTTTTCCCAATGTTGTTAGATCAGGGTGAACACCATACAATTCTTGAGCTCCACCAGCTGCAACTCTAAATCCTGTCATGACTTCATCAAAGATTAATACACTTTTAAATTTATTGCATAGATTTCTAAGTTCTTGAAGGAATGTTTTTTGAGGTTTAACAAGCCCCATGTTTCCAGCTATAGGTTCAACTATAACTGCAGCAATATTTTTGCTATTATCATTAAAGAGTTTTTCAACTGATTCTATATTATTAAAGTTAGCTATTAAAGTATCTTTTGCAATGTTTTTAGTAACTCCAGGGCTATCTGGAAGTCCTAATGTAACTGCACCCGATCCAGCTTTAATTAAGAAACTATCACCATGACCATGATAATTACCCGAAAACTTAATTATCTTTTCTTTATTTGTATATCCTCTTGCTAACCTAATAGCACTCATTGTAGCTTCCGTACCAGAGTTTACCATTCTTACCTTTTCAACAGATGGAACCATATCAATAATTTTTTTTGCGATAAGAGTTTCAATTTCTGTTGATGCTCCGTAGGTTGTCCCGTTTTTACTAGTTTCAATTATTGAATTAATTATATTTTCATTTGCATGTCCAAAAATTAATGGCCCCCAGGATGAGACACAATCAATATATTCATTTTTGTCAATATCAATCATTTTAGAGCCTTTTCCTTTTTCAAAAAAAACAGGTGTTGAATCTACACTCTTAAATGCTCTTACAGGTGAATTTACACCACCTGGAATGAATTTTTTAGCTTCACTAAACGCATTGATACTTTTCTTATACATTTTTAGAGTTTAAATTTTTTGCTATATCATATGCGAAGTAGGTGATTATTGCATTTGCACCAGCTCTTTTCATACAATGTATAGTTTCCATTAAAACATCCTTTTCATTAATTTGACCTTTTTTTGCTGACGATTTTATCATTGAATATTCGCCACTGACATTGTAGGCAATTATAGGAACATCAAAATTTCTTCTTACTTCATTTACAATATCAAGGTAAGCAAGAGCGGGTTTAATTATGATGGCATCTGCACCTTCATTTAAATCTTGTTCAACTTCTCTTAAATATTCATTAGAATTCTTAAAGCTCATCTGATAAGTCTTTCTATCACCTTTTTTTGGCCCGCTTCCTACTGCATCTCTAAATGGTCCGTAAAATGCTGATGCGTATTTTACCGAATATGGAAAAATAGGTGTTTTTTCAAAACCTGATAAATCAAGTTTATTTCTTATAGATTGAACTCTTCCATCCATCATGTCAGAGGGGGCAAGCACATCAGCACCTGCCTTTGCTAATGTTAGTGATTGTTTAGACAAGGTTTCTAATGTTAAATCATTATCGACATCATTTTCAACAATTGTTCCACAGTGCCCATGATTTGTATAGCTACAATTACATACATCTGCTATAACTAAAAGTTGATCACCAAATTTATTTTTAATTTCTTTAATTGCTTTTGGTACGATACTTTGGCTTGAACAAGAAATTTCACCTGTATCATCCTTTTTAGAGGAAACACCAAATAATATAATTGAATTTATCCCCTCATTCATTAAGCTTTTACAAAAATCTATGGCATTATCTATGGATAGTTGAAATTGTCCAGTCAAAGATTTAATTTCTTTTTTTATATTTTTTCCTTCAACTAAAAAAATTGGTTGTATTAAATCAGATTTGTTTACAGTAATATCTTCGAACATATTTCGAATATTTCTATTATATCTAAGTCTTCTAAGTCTAGTTTTAGGATAATTCATATTCTGATTTTTCTTTTAGGAAAGCTATTAATGATTCACTGATACCCTCAAAGGATTGCATTTTTGATGTTAAAACTGTATTAAACCCTTTTTCATTGATGTGTGATGAAGTAGTGTTACCAATACTAACAATATTTACTTTTTTTGGATCATAATGATTAATAAATGAATCAAAAGATGATGGGCTAGTAAATATAACATATGGTTCTTCCTTCTGGCATATTTTTTCAAGATCATCGTATTTGTTTTTTAATAATTCTGTATTGTAAAAAATTGCTTTTTGGGTATTCGAAAAAGATATTAATGAATCAAGTAGTGAATTATCAGAAAGTGATCCTTGCACGAGAAGGCTCTTTTTGTCTTTTAATACACCACTTTTTTTAATTTCATCACTCATGAATTTTGAATAATTTCTTTTGCAAATATAGCTCGCTTTAAATCCGAGTTCTTTCAATTTTTGTGCCGTTTTTTTTCCAATACAAACAAAAAACTTTTCGTCCATTTTAATTTCCTTAGCTAAGCTGTCAGTAAAAAAATATTTAACACCGTTTTTAGAAGTGAAAATTATACATTCTTTATCTTTTAAATCTATGTTGCTATTTTGTTTTCTAGATGATGTTTTAATCATAGGAAAGTGTAACAAGTTTACACCACTGCTTTTAAGTCTTATAAAACCTTTTTCAAAATTTTCATTGGTCAATATTACAGTAATGTGATTATTTGATTTCATTGTCAATTTCATTTATTAATTCTGTAACATTCTCTTCATTGAACTTTTTACTAAGATCAATGGATAAATCTTCATTAAGGTTTGATGATTCAACTCTATGTTTAATTGATTTTTTCCCATCCAATGATAAAACAATCCCCTCTAAAATTAGCTTACCTTCATTCACATACGAGTGTGCACCAATTGGATAATTACACCCACCACCCATTTTTTTCATAAAATTTCTTTCATTTTTTGTGCAAATCATGGTTTTTTCATGATTAATGGTTGAAACAATCTTATCCAACTCATCATTTTTAGAGTTTATTTCAACTGCAATTGCACCTTGACCAGGTGCATTAAGAAATAAATCAAATTCTAAATACTCTGTAATATGTTTATTTAATTTTAATCTTTCTATACCAGCTGCTGCCATCACCAAGCCATCATATTGACCCTCAATCATTTTTTTTATCCTTGTATCAACATTACCCCTTACATCCTTAATTTTAAGTTTAGGATTCAACTTTAAAAGTTGTGCCTTTCTTCTTAGGGATGTAGTTCCAATTAAATCACTCCCAGTAAAATCAGAAAGTTTTTTATTTTTTCTACTTATAAAAACATCCTGTGGATTCCCTCTTTTTAAAATAGCACTTATTTTAAGTTCATCTAATTGTTCAACAGGAAGATCTTTTAAACTATGTACTGCAATATCTATTTTATTTGTAAGTAATAGTTCTTGAATTTCCTTGACAAAAAACCCCTTATCAAGATTTCTATCAAGTGGCTTATCAAGAAGAATATCACCTTTTGTTTTGACTTCTAAAACTCCTATATCTAAATCAGGGAAGTTTTTTTTTAACTCTTTTTTTACTTTATGGGTTTGATAAAGAGCTAATTTACTTGTTCTAGTACCAATGACAACTTTATTTCTCATTTAGAAAAATTTGATTTATGACTTCAATCGCTTTTTCATCTTTACCATTGTTGCTGGCTTTTTTTATTTTTTTTACAAGATTACTGGAGAATTTGTCATAAACTTTGTTTAGGTGAGAATTTAGCTCTTCACCGTTTCTTTCTTCTGAGTAATAGTCTTCTATGTTATTTAATGTTTCATTAACTATTAATTCTCTTACTTGTTTTTTTAATGATAAAATTGATGGTCTAAGTAATCTTGAATTGGTCCAATCATCAAACTCAACTAAAAACTCTTCAATGTATAATTCAGCTTTTATGATTTCACCTTTTCTTTTTTTATAATTTTCATTCACAGCATCCTTAAGATTATCAACATTTATTATTTCAACATTATCAAGGTCATACAAGTCAGAGGATAAGTTTCTTGGTACAGATAAATCAACTAAGAGAAGTTTTTTATCTCTTTTTAACATTATTTTCGTTAAATCAGATTTTTTAAGGAGTGTATTTTTGGAGCTGGTTGAAAAAATAACTACATCACTTTCTTTTATTTCACTTTTAAAATTTTCAAATTTCACCGATTCATACCCAAGTTCTTTGCAAAACTCATCTGACTTTGATTTAGTTCTATTTGCAATTTTAATATTTTTTATACCTTTTTGATGTAAGTGTCTTATGGATAGCTTTGATGTTTCACCAAGACCAACACACAAAAATTTAGATTTAGTTAAATCATATTTTTTCGTTATTTGTTCAACTGCGGCATAGCTTACTGAAACCGCACCTCTACCTATGTCAGTATTTGTTCTTATGTATTTACCAGTCTCTAATGATTTTTGGATCATTCTTCCAAGAATTGGACCAAGCATTTTATGTTTTTTTGAAAAATAATATGCATCTTTCAATTGTTCAACAATCTGGAATTCACCAATAATCATAGATTCAAGCCCTGAAACAAGTCTAAACAGGTGATTTGCAACATTGTAAGAACCAGTTAGGTTATTGAGATAGGGGGAAAGGCTGTCTTTATAACTTTTAAAGTCAACTAATTCTTTAACAATTGTGTGTAAAAATTTTTTTTCCTCTCCAACGTGGTTTTCAAATTCAAAATAAATTTCGGTTCTGTTACATGTTGAAATCATCATTAATCCCTCAACACCCACTTTCTTTTTTAGGAGATTATTGAAAACAATTTTTTCAGAATTGTCGAAGTAAAATTTCTCTCTAACTTCTAAGGGAGCAATTTTATAGTTTATACTTATTAATCCAACCAACTTTTTTACTTGATTTGCCAAATTTACTTTTAAAGGGATATCGAAAAATAACGCTAGAGGGTCTAAAAGTATAGCTATCAGTTCACAGAGCTAATATATAATGATTCTAAATAATAATATCGCTAAAAGTCCTTTTAAATATCAATTTTAAATTATATGTTTGACCTTTATTTATAATAATTCTAAATAATATTTTATTTAGTTAATTTATTATAGTTTTTTCTAGTTCACACCTTGAAGGAACTTAGGTAAACTCA
>Ga0209503_10000246_pt1 | contig 37423 bp, 59 predicted proteins | sample SouAtlMetagenome_2_FD_187448 | JGI IMG/M metagenome (GOLD analysis project Ga0209503, IMG submission 187448) | Marine eukaryotic phytoplankton communities from Atlantic Ocean - South Atlantic ANT15 Metagenome (SPAdes) (version 2) | ecosystem: Environmental > Aquatic > Marine > Oceanic | place...
TGCAAATGGTGCAACAGGTCCTGCTGGTCCTACTGGTGTCAGCGGAACTCCTTATGCGAATAGTAAAACAGAAACTTACACTTCAGCAAACATACTTGCAGGCGACAAAATTAATCTTTTAAACAGTTCTGTGGGTCAATATTATGATTTTAAAATAATTGTTAAGTTTAACGCAGGTTCTTCAGCTTATGTAAGTAGTGGTACTTCACAGGTAACTTGCCCAGATAGTTTTTCTAATATAGCTTATGATAGTGATTTCTTAGAAGATAGTTCGAATGTAGTAGCACTTATTCATGGAGTTACAGCTGTTAATAGCCCAGTAGAATTCAAATTAAGAACTACACCTTTACCTACTGGCGGAGATGGAACAATCACATTAGAGATACAATATAATCTTTTAACTTTATAAATATATTTTAAGCGAGATGGATGAGTTTGATTTTGATAGTTTTGAAGAATATGAAGAAAGTCAAGAACAATTATTAGAAAGGTCCATGGAAAACGGATATAAAATACTTTCAGGTGAAATAACAATAGACGAACTTTTATTTACAACAGGAATTATAGACTTAGTATATTTGCCCTTTGATTTTTATCAATTACTTTCTACCCAAAAGTTTACTGAAATTGTCCATGAAGAAATGAGAACTTATTTTGAAGAAAGAGAAGAATTCGAAAAATGCAATTTTCTTAAGAGCATGAAATACTCCGATTATTCTAAATTGTTTAACGACTTTTATGAAAAAATGTAAACTTTAAACAATAAAATCATATAAATAATATGAATAAAGATAAAATATTTAAAAGATTACGAGTACTAGAACAAGAAATAGTAATGGGTTCTTATTACGATGGTTGGACTTTAAAAGGTCTTAAAAAAGAATACAAAGAACTCCATACCAAATTACTTAATATTCTAAATAGAAAAAAGGATATATAACATATTAATAAAATATTATTTCTATTATGAGAACAGAATCTTTAGATGAAAAAGGAAAAGGACTTTGGGCCAATATTCACGATAAAAGGAAGAAAGGAAAAAAGCCAGCAAGAAAAGGAAGCAAAGCTTATAAGAAAGCTAAAGCAGCTGCCGACAAGCTAAATAATGAAGAATTAAATCATATTAAAACATTAGAAAGCTTTGTTTCAGAAGCTTTTAGATACGATATGAATTTTGAGATAGGAGATACAGTAGACCTGCTCGATGATACTTGGGAAATTATAAGTACCATGAAACCTAATAAAAAATTCAAAGACCCTTTTACATTTCAAGGTGAAGACATGGAAATGGTACCAGTATATCCTCCATCAACTAATAAAAAAGCTGAAGGATATAAAGTTAGAACGGTTGAAACTAGAGGGTATACCCCACAATATGGTTTCTTATACCAATATGTAGGTACGAATAAAAAACTTTATACAAAATTGGCTATCGTTGGAGTTAATGAATCTGTTAATGAAGGATATCATACCTTCCAAGGAGAAATGGCAAGAGACCTTAAGGAAAAGGGAGTTAAACTAAAAAAAGGAGATAAAGTTAATTTAGAAATTCAACCTAATAATTATGTTATTTATGGTCCAAATAGAAAGCAAGTTGTTTTAGATAAAAGAGATTTTGAAGGAAAAATAGATCAGTATGTTATATATGAATCTGTAAATGAGGGTAGAGATGATGTTGTATTTGTTATTGATGATGGAAATTTAGATAATAAATTTTTAATGACTAAAAGTCTTTCCAGAAATCTAGACTATCAACATGACAGTGGAGACCAATATTATGTTTTACCAAAAAGAGATTTTGATAGATTAGAAGACTATGCAGATTCTCATGGTTATGATTCAGAATCAATTTATGTAATTGACGAATCAGAAGAACTTAATGAATTTCATGCTGGTACAGAAATAGGAAAATGGTTAGCAGATAATGGAGTTCCTTTATGGGCTGCAATATCCTTAATTATTGGAATTTATGTAGTACCAGTTGTCAGTATTTTTGGTTCTAATATATTTGGACTTAATGCAAATAGTTGGAAAGATTTATATAATGATTGGAAAGCAAATAGAGATTTTAGAAAACTAGATGCAAATAAAGTTACTGAATTAGCAAAAGAATTCCGTAAAAATATAGATAGTCTTCCAGCTAATAAAGCAAAGTATTTTAAATCGTTAATCAGAAAATTAGAAAAGAGCGTTGGGTCTGACGGAGAAGTAGACAAAAGAGCTGCAGATGATGTTAAGACTAACATTGAAAATTATGTAAAGAAAAACGAATCTGTAAATGAAGCTAAAATGCCAGACAAATATATTGGTAACGATGAAATAGTTTATCTTAAAACTAAAGAAGACAGTAAAGGAGCCCATTACAATCTTTACTATAAAGGACATGATATAGAAGCAGGTGGAGCTAGATTCGGTAGTGAAAAAGAACTAGAGGATTTTGCAGCTAATTATATTTTATCTAATCAATGGTATAAGAAATTAAGGTATGAAGATTCAATACCTTTACCAGAATCTAGAAATGTAATGACATTAGAAAGTTTTTTAAATGAAGAATTGCCTACACAAGAAATAGACCCTAATGCTTTTCAAAACCCTTATAAAACAGATAAGAATTTTTTTAAAAAAGGTTATAAAGATGAGAATGTAATGGACGATGTAGTTAAGACTAAACCTGTAAAAATACAAGCTAGTCAATTAAAACCATCACAAGACGCAGTATATTTAGGAAAAGCACTTGGTATGGCTATTGGAGGTGTTGAAGGCGGAAACCTTGAAGCAGTTATTTCACAAGACAATAGAATATTAGATGGTCATCATAGATGGGCAGCTACTATCTTTAATAACCCTAAAGCAAGGGTAGGAGGAGTTCAAGCAGAACTTAAAATTGGAGATTTAGTACCAGTTCTTAGACAAGCAGGAGATGCACTTGGAAATAAAAGAGGTCTTCCACCAAAAGGAGGAGACCAAAATATTTTTAAAGCAACTTTAGATGATGTTAAAGACGCTGTATATGATGGTAAATACATGAATCCTCAGTTTTATAACAGAGATAAAGCTGTTGCTTGGTTTGAAGAAAAAGGAGAAAAGAAAATTCAAACCGCGTTGAATCTTTTACAAAGAGTTGGTCCTCCAGCAGGAGCTCCACCAAGGGCAGATATGCCTAAGATTGAACCGGAACAAGTTCAACAAGTTGCGAAAAAACTACAAGGAGGTGCAATTGATGTAAGAGCACCTTATGTAAAAGAAGAGTTGAATCATTTAACTTCTTTAGAAAGTTTTATAGATGAAAAGAAACCAGGTCCAGATCCTTACATGACTAATTTAAGTAAAGATGATGAAGAGGATAAAGAGGAGCAAATGAAGAAGCAAGCCGCTATGGATGATGACGATCCAAACGCATATAAAGATATGCCAGGAGACAAAGAGGCCAGAGAAAAAGGTGACATGAAAAAATCTAAACACACAAGCGCGTATCATAAAAAATTCAAGAAAGTTAAAAGTCTTGAAGAGTTTTCGGATAATTGGGCGGTTATTAAAGAGGGATATAATGTAGACGCAGTTTCTCAAAATGTTGTAGTTGCACTAGACAGTGCTGCCCAATTCTTCCCAAGATATAATCCAGCAGAGGCAGAAGCTGAAGTAAAAGACGTATTAAAGAAATATAGAAAACTACAAGGCAAAAACATAGAAAAAGCAGCTAAAGATATAAGAAACTCTTTAGAAGATAGTGGTTTATTAGCAAACGATATTTTACCAATGGATGTAGAAATAATCATTATGGATAACCTTAATGAATCTAAAGTATATGAAAATCTAAATAAGTCAGATGTTGCGTATCAATTAGCAATGGATTATTCTGGAAATTCAAAACCTAAAATAGTTAAACTTAACAAAAAAGAAATTCATATTAAATATGGATATAAATTCCCGCATGAAGAATCTATAAAATCTATTTTAAAAGTACACCCAGATATTGAACTTACTCACGCAGGCTGGTCAAATTCACCATCAGGTGGAGGAATTCATAAGTTTAAAATTAATGAATCAACTATAAACGAAAACACATATTTAGACGCGTCTAACGAATTCGTTAAAGAATTAGAAAAATCAAAAATTTTAGCAAGCAATATAGAAGTTGTTGTCGGTCCTTCTCAATGGGGTAAACCAGGAGAACTTAGATTTAGAGACCATGTTACATTAAGAGCAGTTGGAATAGAAACTGAGTTATACGTAATACCTAGAGGAAGTTTTACTGAATTCGAGCTATATACAGATATTGGATATGAAAAAGGAAGAGAGATAAAAATAGGTGATGCTAAGACTATTATTAATGCAATGAAGAGATATGTAAATAAAATGAATGAATCATTAGTTAATGAAGAGAAAGACAATCTTTATTTACAACTACATAGGAAATACGCTGAACAAATCAAAGGACTTAAAGCTAAAAAGATTAAGAAATTAACTGACTTAGTAAGTGTACAAAGATGGTCGATGGAAGATAGAGAAGACTATTTCGATATGGCTAAAAATAAAAAGAAAGAACTTTCAGCAGAGTATGATGAGGAAAGAAGGCTATTTAAGAAATATATGGCTAAAGACTATTCAGTAATGCTACCTAAAGGAACAGAAAGTCTTAGAGAATCCATCAATGAGGGAGAAATATCTGATACATTCGATCTTATTTTAGATACTATTAATAAGTATAAGAAAATAAAACCAGTAAAGCCATATTTTAATGCAGATAGAAGAATGGCATTAAAATCTAAAGGACTTGAGAATTTAGAAGATATCCGTGACCATTTAGATAAAACTCTAAAAGATTTTACAGTTACGTCAATTTCTAAAGGTGATAATTATCCTTCGCAAGAAAGTTTTAGAGTAATTAATAAAAATAGAAAAATTTATTCTATTGCAATGGACCTTGAGGAACCTGGAGAATTTGATATTACATACTCAGACTTAAATGAATCAGTTAATGAAGAGAAAGACCAAACTAACGATAAAAGCAAAATAGACGGTGAAGGTATAGAAACTGGACTTAAGAAAAAAGCTGATGAAACTGGAGTCCCAATTGGAATTTTAAGAGTTATTATGAGAAGAGGAATGGCGGCTTGGAAAAGTGGACATAGACCTGGAACTAATTCAACACAATGGGGTTATGCTAGAGTAAATTCATTTTTGACAAAGGGTGATGGAACTTGGGGCAAGGCAGATAAAGATATGGCCAAAGAGGTAAGAGATGGTGGTCATGACAAAAAATTATAATATATAAGATATGAAAAACGTAAAATTATTTGAGCAGTTTGTTAATGAAAACATTAGAAAACGCATTCCTGAATTCATAGAAAAAATTGAAAATGCTGAAGCTGAATTTCCAGAAAAAAATAAAAGGTCAGCATTACTTAAATTAGCAAGCAAGGGTAAAGCAGAAACTATCGACCAGGATACTAAATTTACTTATTCTCCTGACGGAGAAATATTTGTTGTCTATAAATATAAAGACCAAAGTGCGGTCGACAATTCATTGTATAAAGGTGAAGGAGATTTAGATGATGCAAAAGAGATTTTAGTAAGGTCTACAGTATATGCAGAAACAGGAAGGCCAGGATATAGAGTAATGGCAGATGGTTCCAAAACTAAAATAGGTAAATACGGAGAAACAAAATATTAAAATCATGAATAAAATATTAGAATTTAAACAATTTATAGAAGAAGGTTCTAACGCTAGAGACTTTATGACTTATGTATTAGCACATAAAAAAGGTACAAGTGCTTTTAAACAATTTAAAATTTCAGATGAACATAGAAGGGAAATAATAGATATGTGTATAGAGATTATGGATGAGGTAGGAGATAAAGGTTCTTCTGTTCTTGGAAGTGGTTTATATATTAATGATGAAAAATTTTTAGGTGCGTATTCACAAGGAAATATTGGACCTGAAAGAATATACAAAGAAGTAGAAGCATTTCTAAATAAAAATTATCCTAAATTAGATGTAAGTGTTTCTAAAGGAAATATGGACTAAGATTATGAAAAGAGTAGTATTATTTGAAGATTATGTAGTAAATGAAATTGCAGTACGCCGCGGTAAATGGACTCAAATAGACCCTGTTAAAGACTCAGAACTTGACGACCATTTTTACAATTTAATAAACGTCGCGTATGCTGAAATAGGAGGTCATGTAAAGATTAAAAAACCAGAAGATGTTTTTGCTGATAAAGAATGGACTTATTGGAAAGGAGTTGACCTTCATGGGGCTCCAGACCTAGACCTTATTGTATGGGGTAAAAACACAAAATTTGGTGTTAAATTTGCAGGAGTTGGACATGACGGTGAAAAAGCAAGTAGAAAAGAATATTTAAAACATAAAGGAAGCGACCTTAAGAAACTTGGTTTTTATGGAGAAGTCAGTGGTAAATTAGCTGAAATCTTAATGATTAAGTATGGAGTTCCAGTAGTAACTGACGAGGCTGAAGTAGAAGCCGCAATTGGTGGAAAAAATGTTGAATGGCACGGACAACACCCTAAAGACAATACTATTCCTGGAAATGGATGGTATACAAGAACTATTGGAGGAGGTAAACACACTAAAATATTAGTTGGAAGACCAAAATAAAATGAAAGTAGTATATCTACATGGATTAGAATCCACATCTAGACCGTCTAACCCTAAAATAAAGTGGTTAAACTCTACATTTGATAGCGTATATGCTCCTCAAATGAATTACAGAGAAGAAGATAATTTCACAAATATTCTTAGTAAAATTAAGTCATTTAATCCTGACTTGATAATAGGCTCTTCAATGGGAGGATATTTTGCATATATTATTGGAAGTACTTTAAAAATAAAAACATGTTTATTTAATCCCGCTGTCCATAGTAGAAGTCTAGACCCTGAAATACCAGATGTGAAATTAAAAACCGCAGAAAATTGGGTATTTCTTGGAGATAGAGATAATGTAATTACAGGAGAAGGAGTTAGAAATTATTTTAAGAAAAACGGTGTAGGTAAATTTATATACAACGGATATAAAGGAGGACATAGAGTACCTTATAATGTTTTTACTTCGTCAATTATTAAAGCAGCAGGTATAAAAGAGTCTTTACGTATAATGTTATATGAAGAATATAATCAGCTGGGAAGAGAGGATTTATTGTGATATATAATAAAAGTAAACTAAAATAATTCTAGTGATATAATGAATATGAAATTTGTAAAATCATTCCAAGATTATAACAATGTATCAGAAGGTCTTAAACTTCACGTCGAAGAAGGATTAGACCTTACTAATTCTTTTTTTAGATTAGGAAGCGAAGCATATACAAAACTATTTGAAGAAGTTAAAGAATATTGGGATAAAGGCAATATTATCTTAAAAGGTCCTAGTGGCTGGATGGCAAAAAATTTAGAAGTAGGTAAAAAAGCAGTATACAAACCAAGAGGAGGAAATCAAATAAAAGTAAAATTAGATACTCCTGAAAGAGGAGGTAAAGCTAAATTTAGAGTTTATAGAAATAGCGGTAGAAAAGATAAAGAAGGAAATATTGTTGCTAAGATTATACAATGGGGCGATCCAAGCACTACTGTAAAAAATGACGATCCTGGAAGAGCTGCTAATTTTTGGGCTAGACATGGTTGTGATAAAAAAGAAAAGATGAACCCTGATAAAGCAGGCTTTTGGGCATGTTATGGGCCGACTCTTTTTGGAAAACAATTAGGTCTTAAATCAGACAATCCATGGTAGAAAAACCTTGTAAATGTAAAGAATGTAAATGTGGTAAAGCCACATGGGAAGAAATTGAAGAAAAAATGGACGATTTAACTAAACCATTTACAGAAGAGTTTATTGGCAAAAATAAAATTCTAAGAAAATTTGACCCTAAAGCAGAAAAACATTTATTCAAATGGCATGTTGACCCAGAACGTCGAATCATAAAAGCAATAAATAAAAATGATTGGGAGTTTCAATTAGATAATAAAATACCTGAAGATTTAGAAATAAATAAATCAATATTAATTAATAAAGGAGAGTATCATAGATTAATAAAAGGTACTAGCGAACTTTATTTAGAAATAGAATTAATAGAGGAATGAAAAGATTTTGGTTGTGCTTATTAGGAATAGATAAACAGGGCTATAAAAAATACAAAATACGTAAAAATAGACACCGCTCTGGTTGGAGAGTCAAAACAACAAAAAATACTAACTTTAAATTAAAAGTTATTTTTGATGAAACTGCGTTTTACAAATCTAAAGACCCTATAAATCAATATGACATAAATAAGTTATGGGGCATCAGTGATTGCGGAGAAAACCACATGAAAAGCTCTATTAGATTTGGTTGGAGATGGCTTAAAGGAAATTTAGAATTATTTTGGTTTAAACATAAGGGAGGTGAATTTATTTTTGAGAAGATAAAAAATGTAGAAATAAACAAACCAATAGACTTAGAAATAGACATAGTAGATGGTTATTACATAGTAACAGTAGATAAAATATCTAAATTTACACCCAGACCATGTTCAGGAGAATATGTAAAATATAAATTATATCCTTATTTTGGTGGAGATGAAACAGCCCCTCATAATATTAATATAAGAATAAAAGAAATAAATTGTTAAAATATGGATGATAGTACTTTAGAAAGTTTTGGTTGGTGGATATCAATTACTCCATTATCAAGATTAGAACCCGAAGAATGGATATGTGGAATATATAAAAAAGGTAAGAAATCTTGGATAACAGAAACTTGTAAATCTGAATTTGAAGACCCTGCTTCTGCAAGAACTTGGGGTATTGAATGGATAAAAGCACAAGATGAAAATGTTTCTAAACATTCAGATGATGAATTATTTTGGCATCTTAAAGATGCTAATTATATAGGAGGTCTTACAATGCCTGAAGAAGGTTCACAATGGTGGAAAGACATAAAAAATGAAGAAGAAAATGGGAAGAAGAAAGATAATTAATTGGGAAGGTTTTGAATGGCAAATAGGTGAAAGATGGGGAATCATTCATCCAGAAAAACCGATTTGTTATTATGATAAAGACGCAGTTAAAATAAATAAAGAAGGGGAATTAGAGCTATATACCCATTATAATCCTAGAAAATTTAAAGATAAAACTGTAAATATTGGAGTTGGATTAATTAATTGTAAAGAAAAATTCGAATATGGAAGGTTTGACATTGATATTAAATTACCTAAAGGGCCTTTACTTTGGCCTGCATTTTGGATGTGGTCTTATGATTCTTGGCCACCTGAGATAGATGTATTTGAAGGGTATTCAAATAAAAATGGAAGTTATTTTAATTGGAACATTGACGCACTTTGGGGTAATTTTTGGAATGTTAAAAGTAATTTGCATTTAGGAAAAGAACCCAATAATTATCAATATGGTCCAAAAAAACACTGGCTTGGTTGGAATTGTCCTAGTGAAGATTTTCATAAATATAGTGTCGAATGGTTACCCAATGAAGTAAATATTCTTTTTGATGATAAATTAGTTAGAACCATAAAAGATGAAAAAACTCTGAAGCAATTAAGAGATATAAACATGAATGTAATTATCAATACACATATACAGAAAGGATATCCTTCTGAAGATAAAGAATTAGTTACTAAAATGATTTGTAAAAACTTCAGATATTCTAGATTCTACCCATATAATATTTAATATATACTTTATGATTTTAAGTATTATAATGCAGTCATACCTAGGTGACTATCCAGGGGCCAGATCCAAACCTGAAGAAAAGTTTATTAGAGCGGTTTATTCAGTAATTGCTCAAACATCTCCTAAATGGGAATTAATAATAGTATCTGATGGTTGTCAAATAACAGAAAGAATATACAATACTTATTTTAAAAATTATAAAAAAATAAAATTTAAAAAAGTTAATAAACCTGAAAAGTCTACAATGTATACTTCTTCTAACTCCGGAGATAAATTTTATAGAGGAGCTCCAAGAAAAGAAGGAGTAAAATTAGCGACAGGAGACTGGATTTGTTATTTAGATAGCGATGATATATTTTTAAGAAATGGAGTAAAAGATATTTTAAAACAGATACGAAGCGCAGAAGATATGAAGTTAAATAAAACAGATTTAGAACTTAGATATATCTTCAATGAGTGTATTATAGAAAACTTGACATTGATGCAGATAGAAGATTTAATAGAAGCTAAAATGGAATCAAGTACTGAGTTGAAAAGAGAACATAAAAGGGAAAGTATAGGAGACCCTTTTGAAATAGAAGGGTTAGAGGGAATATGGATATCAGTAAAAACTGTTTTTAGAGAAAAAAGAGATAAGAAAGTTCTTCCGATTTCAACTGCTCAATTTTTACATAAAAGAGGATGGCCCGAATGGGAATGGGGAGATAGTGAAAGCGATTCAATTTCAGAAGACAATGCATTTATTAAGCCAATAACACTAAAAGGAGAAGAAGCCAAACATGCTGGACTTTTACAAATGAAATATTATGTAAGATGTCACATGAAAGGAGTTTGGGACCTTTAATAAAAATAAAAATTATGAGAATAGGAATTACAATATCTTTTCACCAAACCAGTATTTTTAGCTCTGGAATAAATCAAAACGCGCTTTATGTTGCAATGTTACTTGATAAGGCAGGTCATCAAGTTAATTTAATAACTTATCAAAGTAAGGCGCCTATGATTGATGTGTTGGACGCAATATCTAATTTACCAAATGTAAAAGCAGTAGATTACAAAGAAAGTTTCGATAAAACTTATGATGTAGTGTTATGTTTAGGATATAAAGTAGATGAATCTTTGGCAGTTAGGTGGAGAAAACAAAATAAAAATATTAAACTTGTAACATATCAATGTGGAAATGATTTCATGACTGATATGGAGATGTCTGTCCATAATACAACTCCAGGAAGAGCATCGCATTACGACCAAACTACCCAAAAGGACGCTCAAGTAGATGCAGTTTGGACCATTCCACAGCATATTCAAACTAACGAGTATTGGATGGGTTACATTAAAAATACAGAAAATGTAACGGTTGTGCCTTTTGTTTGGGACCCTATTTTAATAGAAAAATATTTTAAAAAATATAAAGGTGGAATTTATTCTAAAAAAATGGAAATAAATAAGTTTGCTATTATGGAACCAAATCTTTCGGTAATGAAAAACTTTTTAATTCCATTATGTATTTTAGAAAAAGTAAATAAAGAAGAAGAAATAGGAAATGTGTATTTTTTAAGCACTGATGTCGTTAAAAAATATGAAAGAACTAAACAGCTCCTTCTTTCTAGTTCTTTGAAAAAAGAAGGAAAGCTTTCTGCAGAATCTAGGCATCCAACTCCAAAAATATTAACCAGCTATGCACATTGTATAGTTTCTTGGCAAATGCTAAACGCCCTTAATTATCTATATTTAGATGCAGCTTGGATGGGTTATCCGGTAATACATAATGCACATTTATGTCCAGATGTTGGATATTATTATGAAGGTTTCAATGTAGAAGAAGGGGCTAACAGGGTGAAAGAGGCAATGACTTCTCATCAAGAAAACAGTGAACAGTATCTTAAGAAAAATAGAGAGACAATAACAAGATATACTAGAAATAGTAAAAAGTTAATTGAAGACTATAACACATTACTTGAAGACCTTGTTTCTGGAAATTTCAAGAAATACAACTATAGCATAGAAGATAACTCTATCATTGAAAAATAATTCACTCCAGATTTTTTTATGTCGTTTTTTATTGTTATATTTATACTATAACAAATTAAAACAAATAAAATGAAACTTATTAAAATGATTAAACTAATTCTAGGATTGACAGTATTTATGTCAGCGATTGTTGCAATTATGTTGGCTCCGGCTATTACTTTTGTAATGTGCATTGACCCTTCACAAACTGTATTTTTAATATGCTTATTACCTTTGTCTGCATTTGGATTCATAATAGGATTCAAGATAATGTGTAAGGTACTTGACACCAACATGTTTGACAAAATATTAGACTAAGAGATTTTAAACAAAATTAAATAGTTTTATATAATTATTAAATATAGAAATATGAAAAACATAAGAAAACATTATCCAATCGCATTAGCATTTATTAGTTTTTTATTCTCAGTATCTCTTTGGTTCTTAGGATATAAAGACGAAGGAATGTTCGTAGGTATTTGGGTACCTTCAATTTTAGGTTTAGCAAACTATTTTAACACTAAGAAAAAATGATACAGTATATAATATTTGGAGTAGGTTTATCTATCTTCGTAACTTATATGTATTTCCTCGTTAAGATGATAAACGCAACGCACGGTTCTCAAGAAGAAGACTTTCAAAAAGACACTGAAATTCAAAGTTGGAAAGTAAAAGCAATGAAAGCTATTTTAGAAGAGCTTGCAAATGTAGAAAATAAAGAACTCGAAAAAGAAAAATAGATGGAAGTCTTGATATTCATAGTAGGAGTATTAGTTTTTTCAAGTTATGTTCTTTTATCATTTAATGAACCTAAAGAAGAAGGCAAGTCTATTAAAATAGACGACGCAATAGACTACGATGGTCATGGTAACTGGGGTAGATTCCCACCTAAAAAGAAGAAGCGTGAAAAAGAAAAAGTTTAATAGAAATCATAAAAATTCAGGTCTACGTTTACCTAAGGGTAAAACTATTGCTAAATCTAAAGAGAATATACAGGTAGGAGAGTATGATATGATTACTGATAAAGATATTAAAAAATTCTTAGACATGAATTACAAGCCTTCATGGGTTTCAGATTTAGAAGTTATTGTTAGAAAAGGAAACAAACTGGAAGCAATAAAAGAATTCAAGACTAAAGAAAAGTGTGGATTGATGGTTGCTAAAGATGCAATTGAAAAGTATATAGAAACTGGAAGATGGAATCATTATACATTTCTTAGAAGACTAAGATTAGACCAAGCGTTTATGAACGCTACAAGTCTAGATTCAAATTCTTATAAAGAGTGGTATAAAGTAAATAAAGCAAAAGCAAATGATTCTTACTCGCAAGTAAATCAACCGCTTTTTACAATGGACACTGTTTTTGCAGTAGCACATGAATATCTAAACATAATTAGAAATGAGACAAGGTACTAAACTTAAAATTGGCGATAAAGTATTAGCAAGATTTCTAGGAGAAAAGAAATATTGTGAAGTTGTTGAGGTTCATGCTAAAAATAAATATAAAATAGTATCGAAAGACGGAACTGTATTTCCAAACTCCCCATGGAGAAAAGATGCAGAAATAAATAAAAAAGGACATATAATATCTCCTTGGTTTATAGAAGAAAAATTAAAATGAATAAATTATTTAAAATATTATGTTTTTGTATGGCCGCAACAATGAGCCTTTTTTCACCCGTTACAACAAATCATGTACAGGGCCAATGCTGCGCAGAATGTGCCATGAAAAGAGAAGACGAAATTGAAGTCGTATACGAAGACGAAGAAAATAAAAATAAAGATAGATATATACAATAACGGACCTGAGGTCAAATGGTTAAGATATCGCCCTGTCACGGCGCATGGAGCCGGTTCAACTCCGGTCAGGTCCGCAAATATATTAGAGGAGTACTCAAGTGGCTTACGAGACTTGACTTGAAATCAAGCGTACCTTTACCGGTACCGGGGGTTCGAATCCCTCCTCCTCTGCTTTTTAATAACGTCAAAAATAAATTAAATGACAAAAGAAAATAAACCAACCATAGGTTTAAATATGATTGTTAAGAATGAAGAAACAGTCATAAAAAGAGTTCTCGATTCAGTAAAAGATTTAATAGACTGGTACACAATTGTAGATACAGGTTCAACAGATAATACTAAGAAGATAATCAAAGAAACTATGGAATTTCATGGAATTCCCGGAGAAATACATGACCATGAATGGGTAAATTTCTGTGATGCTAGAAATAGGGCTTTAAAAGAAATAAAAGGCAAGGCAGATTGGGGTTTTTGGATAGACGCTGATGAAGTTTTAGAAATTCAAAATGATTTTTCTAAAGATGAATTATTTAAAGAATTTGAGGGAACTAATAGAAGCCAAATTAATGTATATTATGGAGGAATGTCATATTTTAGAGACCAGTTCTTTAAGATAGAATGTGATTGGACCTGGAAGGGAGCTGTCCATGAAAGTATGTATTTAAAATCAGGTGAAATAACTTCTGGTAATGTAAGCAATTTAAGAACAATAGTTCATGCTGAAGGAAATTCTTGGGGTAATGGGTCTAAAGAAGCTCAAAAAGCAAAATATACTGAACATGCAGAAATGCTAGAAGAATATATTAAAACAGATGAAAACCCTAGATGGGTATTTTATTTAGCACAGTCATATAGAGATGCATTCGAATGGGATAAAGCTATTGAATGGTATAGTAAAAGATTAGAATTAGGTGGATATTGGGAAGAAAGGTACTTTTCACAATACAGCATAGGAAATTGTTTTTTAAAATCTGGTAAAATTGCTGATGCTATAGATGCATTTGCAAAATGTACAAAATATGACCATAGAAGAGCTGAACACTATATTCCAATAATTTTACATTATCAAAGAGATAAAAATTACATTATGGCCTATGCAATATCTAAAATAGCAATGGACACTGCTTCTAAAAATCCATACCCAAATTCTAGTTTATTTTTAGAACCATCAGTTTATCTTTATAAACTAATGGACTTGCACATGGTTAATTGTAGCCATCTATCGAAAGCCATAGAGCTTAAAAAATATATGCCAAGCTTACAAAAACTTTTATTATTAGGTAAAATTCCACCAAATGATTCTTCTAGAATAGCAGCAAACATGAATATTTACAAAAAACAAACTCAATTCACAATATGAAAATAATAGGATTAGGAACTGGAAGATGTGGAACTCATTCTCTTGCCAAAGTATTAAATGGCCAAGAAGGTTCTTTAATAACTCATGAAATAGGAGATGCGCCTGTATTTCCATGGGAAAAAGATGAAGAAGTACTTTATAGGTTTTTTAGAGGTGTTGAAGCAATGGAATCTAATTATTGTCATGTTGGTGATGTAGGTTTTTATCATTTACCATACGTTGAGGATTATATTGAAAGATGGGGTAAAGACGTAAAGATAGTTTCTATAAAAAGAGATATGTTAGAAACTATTAAAAGTTATCTAAAATGGACAGAAGGTAGAAATCATTGGATGGAAAATTGCAATGAATCAAAAAAAGATATATGGGATAAATGCTACCCTAAATACGATGTAGAAACTAAAGAATTAGCATTAGAATCTTATTGGTTAGATTATTACGCAAAGGTAGATGAATTAAATAATAAATATCCAGATAATTTTTATTTAATGGATATGTATGACTTAAATGATAAGCAAAAAGTTTTAGAACTTTTAAAATGGTGTGGTTTTACAGAAGTTACGCTATCAATGTTTGTTGGTGTAAGGGAATCTAAACAAGATTATGGCAATTCCTAAAAAAATTTACATTAATTGGTTTCAAGGATGGGACCAGGCTCCTGAAATCGCATTAGAGTGCTTATCAAGTTGGAAGCATTACAATCCTGATTGGGAGATAATTCAACTAGATTGGAAATCTATTGAGCCTATGATATCAAAATCTGTAATAGGAATTCCAAAAGACATGACTCTTCAAGCTCTTTCAGATATTGTACGAATTTTATTATTAGAAGAAGGTGGTATATGGGTTGATGCAACTGCATGGTGCCATAAACCTATTGAAGATTGGTTAGATTTAGAAAGTTCATTTTTTGCATTTAGCCACCCAACCCATGATAAATTAGTTGCAAGTTGGTTTCTAGCAGCTGAACCAAATTCAAAAATAATTAATGAATGGTCAAAAAGAACAAAAGAATATTGGTCTAACTCTGTTAGAGAATCTAGCAAAGAATTAGTACCTTATTTTTGGTTTCATTTTATTTTTAACGAGATGTATAAAGAAAATTCTGAAATCAAAAAAGAATGGGATATGATTAAAAAAATAGAATGTCCAGTTACAAAAGACAAAGGACCACATTATTTCGCACCATATCATACTCATTTTCTAAGTGTTATAAATAATGAATACTTAAAATATTTAAAAAGTAAAGAGTCTCCTGTATATAAATTAACTTGGGCTAAAAATATTATTGCTACTAAAAAAATTAAAGAATTAATAAAAACAATAAAATGAAAGACACTATGTTATTGGCAATTCCCTATAGAGATAGAGAAGAGCATTTAAAACTGTTTTTGCCCACTATAAAAGAATATTTAAAAAAATCAGAAATTAAATATAAGATATTAATTGTAGAACAGGCAGATGGAAAAGCATTTAATAGAGCTAAATTACTTAATGTCGCCTTTGCCCACACTGAAGGAAAATACGGTTGGTATTGTTTCCATGATGTTGATATGTTACCAATAGTGTCTAATTATAAAAAATGTAAATTTCCTACACATTTAGCAACAAACGCAGAACAGTTTGGATATAAAATGCCTTATGATTATTATTTCGGAGGAGTTACAATGTTTAATCCAGAAAGTTTTGTAAAAATAAATGGATATTCTAATAATTATTGGGGCTGGGGAGCTGAAGACGACGATGTTTATTTCAGATGTTTAAAAATGAAAGTAGATGTTTTAAGAGATTATGGCAGATACAGGTCTTTAGACCATGAAAGAAAAATATTTAAACATGAGTATGATAAAAATATAAAAACCTTAAAGGTATATGATAAAAGCTTTAAAGATGGCGAGTTTAAAGAAGGTTTGAGTACTTTAGAATTTAGCGTACTGAATACAGAAATTATTAGTAAAAAAGTAACTAAAATAACAGTAGATATTTGAAACAATATTAAGTAAATACCATATAATAAATATGAAATCAAAAAGAGCAAGTAAAACCAAAAAGGAATTAGAGTGTAAATATTGTAAAGAAATACAGAAAGTACCTGAAAATGTATCTAAAATAACATGTTGGAAATGCACCATGAAGTTAGTAGATGGTAGAATGTACAAAACTCTTGAATGATATATAAACTATGAATAAATATCTTAAACTTTTTGAAGAGTATATAGAAGAAAAGAAAAAGGCTAATAATCCTAAGAAAAATACGGCTGCAAAAATGAAAGACGTCGATAAAAAAATTAAGAAGTTTGCTAAAAAAGCAAAATCAGCAATTAAAGACGTTAAAAAATCTCAAGATGATATTAAAGGAGATGATGCTTCTCCGGAAGATAAAATGAGAGGAGCGCTCGCAAAGTTACAGACACAGAGATATAAAGCAGATATTCATAAGCAAAGTGTTAAAAAGAAAGAACTTGCCGTAAAGTCTAAAATACAAACTTTAAAAAAGAAAGAAAAAGCAACAAAGAAACTAGAAGAAGAATGAATAAGGACTTAATTTATCGAATACTTGCTATGGTATTAGGTATTGTATGTCCCTTGATTATGATTAATTGGTTTCCAGAAGTAGAATCTTTAAGTGGTTTTTTCGAAACAAGAGCAGTACCTCTTTTTATTATAATGAATGTCGTTACTGCATACTTCTTTTATCTTTTACCAAATTGGAAAGTTTCGGGAGTTCTTTTGTTTTTAGTAACAGCAATTCCAGTTCAATACTACAAAAACTTACATGATATTTTAGCGGTCTTATTTTTTGCGTCATGTATTTTTGCTGTTTGGAAATCTAATAGGTATAGATTTCTTACTATTCCTTTTGCAATTTCAATAGCAATAATACCGTTCAGTCTTTTATGGGCTGAAATATCTGGAATATACTCAATATGTGTTTTTCATACTTTGATGGTTTGGGAGAGAAATAGATTACAGAAAGAGAAAAAAGAAATAGAATCTATAATAGAAGATATATAATTAATGAAAAGAATTAAGCTTTTTGAAGAGTTCTTAAATGAATTTAAGTATGGTGATAAGCTGTTTGCAGATCCTGATACTCCAGAATATGATGAGGGTAAATATAAGAAATGGATAGAAGCCAAATACGGTAAATCAGAAACTGATACTCCAGAAGAACGAGAAGCACTAAGACATATCTGTGATTATATCGAACATGGTGATAGATATTCCGCAAAACTGGCTGTAAAATTCATCAAGAAACATGGAAAAAATCTAAAGAAGAAATTTGGAGAGATATTAGACCCTGAATATCAAAGAAAATTAGATACTATTTATAGAGGTGCTACTGGAAATCATGATTATATCATTAAGGCAATTTGGAATGACAAAGACTATCAAAAACGCATAATGCCAGGAGGAGACCTTTATAAATTTATTATGGAGAACCCTATTAATTGGTATTCTAAAATAGATGATTTTAGAAATACACAAGGAAGTTCAGGAGGCGTTGTTGCAGGTAATTACAATTGGGGAGGTAGTTTCTGGATTGGAATTAATGATGCAGGAGTTCAAACTTCGCAAAATAGTAGTGGTTTTTTAAGTTTTGCTACAGAAAGAAGAGACGCTAGGTCCTTTTCTAGTCCTAAAAAAGCATTCGGAGATCCTGCTAAAAAGAGATGGCCTATAATTTCAGAAGTCGATTTTAATAAAGTTAGGGAAGAAACATACATGAATCCTTGGTGGGTGAAAAACATCGGAGAGTATGATGAAAATGAAGTATGGGTTCTTGGAAGTTCATTTGATGCAAAAAGAATATGGGTTAGAAGCCCTTATCAAACAGGTATATGGGGCCCACAACATGCTTATTGGAAATCAGCATACCCGATAGCAAAGGCGCTTTATTTTCAACATATAAATTGGATGGAATTTGATGGAGCCCTTAAAAAAGCTTTAACAACAGATGGTAAATTATATACAAAAGGATATCTTGGAGCAAAGAAAAAATCTTATATATTAACCCCTCCTAAATAGCATAGATATGAAAAGAATTAAACTTTTTGAAGAATTTCAGTATGGTAAAAGGTTATTTGCAGACCCACAAACGGTTACGAATGCTACAGGCTCCGGTAGAAAATATAGTAAATGGTTAGCTAAAAACGGTGGAGAAGAAGAAGATACTCCTGAAGAACAAGAAGCCCTTATGAATATAGCAGGCTATATTGAAGACGATGTTGAACAATATGGTAAAGAGGCAGCTAAATTTCTTAATAAAAACGGAAAGTCTTTAAAAAAGAAGCATCCTCAAATTTTAAATCCAACCTATGATAAATCATATTTTGATGGTTCTACTATTTATAGAGGTTCTTCACTTCCGGTTGAAGAAATTGTAAAAGCAGCAAATAATGACAAGAAACACCAAAAAAGAATTATGTCAGGAGGAGACGTTTATAACTTCATTATGGATAACCCAAGAGATTGGTTATCAAAAATAGAAGACTTCATGAATACTCAAGATATTAAAAATGGAGATTATAGCGGTGCAGGTCCTAATTGGATACCTCTTAATGTTTCACAGGAAGTTAAGTCTCAAAATAAACAGGGTTTTTTATCTTTTACAACATCTCTTAGGCATGCTATGGCATTCGGTTCTGGTAAAGGAGTTATAAAAATGAAAGCAGGTAGATGGAATACAATTACAGGAGTAGATTATAAAAAAGTAGAAGATAGAACTTATCTCAATCCAGCATGGACTAGTGAAATATCTAGTTGGAGAGAAATGGAAGTATGGGTTCTTGGTAATTCAGTACCGGCCCAAAGAATATGGGTGAAATCTCCATATTCAATAGGCATACATTTTCCAAGAAGTAATAATTATAAGTTAGGGCATCAGATAGCAAAAGCGCTTTATTTTCAACATATAGACCCTGTAAAATTTGAAGAAGCACTGAAATCAAAAAGCATGGGTATTACAACGAATAAGATTGATGACGAAAGGTGGTTTAAGGAATTAAAATCAGAATCTTTTATATTAAACCCTCCTAAATAGAAATATATAAATTATGAAGAAGATTAAACTTTTTGAAGATTTTTTACTCGAGTTCGATTATGGTAAACACTTATTTGCCGATCCTGATACCATTGCCGGAACGGATAAATTCAAGAAGAAGGACTACACTAATTGGTTGAAAAGTATAGGTTCTAAAATTGAATCAGATACTGAAGAAGAGGAAGACATATTACAAGACTTTATGGACTACTTTGAAAGTGGAACAAAGATATGGCAAAGGCATATAAAGACTCTTATTGGGTTAAAGAAAAAATACCCACAAATGTTAGACCCTCAAGACTATTTTGATTTTGACACAGCATATAGAGGTGCTTCAATCCCAATGAACCAATTTTTAAGAATAGTAAATAATAATAAAGCATATCAGACACATGGAAAAGCTTATTTAAAAAAATTAAAGAAAAATGCACCCCCATACGAACCTGGAATCTATGATTCTCTTAAACATAAAACAGAAATTAAAAAACAAAATTGGGTTAAACCATTTGTGGAAGATAGTAGTAAGGTGATGCAATTACATGACATAAAAGGAGAAACTTATGAATCTAGAGGCAATAAAGGTTTTATATCTCTTTCAACTAACCCATTAGATGCAAAGAAATTCATGATGGAGAATCAAATTGCACATATTGCAAAGGGAAGAATGCCAGTAGTTATACATGTTGATTATTCAAAAATAGCTAAAAAAGCGTTCATGAATCCTGAGTTTGTAATGAAGTTGACAACATGGGAAGAAGACGAGTTTTTAGTAGAAGGTCATGAATTACCTATCAAAGAAATTACGTTTCCCAATCCACTTACAACTGCTTTATTCGACGATAAAATTGATAGAGAAACCCAATTAAAAGTATATAAAGCACTTTTTGACTATGAAGAAGATTAAATTATTTGAGCAGTTCTTAAATGAAGCAAAGTACAATGCATGGACTATGCCTGATAGAAAGATGCTTGCTCAAGAGTATAGAGTAGAGCATGAGAAAAAGGGAAGAAGAGACTTTGCAACAGAAGAAGAATTTGTAGATGCTGTCACTAATGCTGAAATTGTTGAGGTTGATAAGAAAATGGATAGAAAAATAGGTGGTAGAAGCGCCACAACAGACTTTGATTCTTTACATGACCTAATTTCAGGTTATGCGTCATATCCTAAGTATAGAAACGAAGATACTTTAAAGGACATGTACAGTAGATTTGGTAATGGAAAACCAATGGACTACCCTATAGTATTTAAAGATAGAAATGGTAGAATGACTATTTTTAGCGGAAACACTAGAATGGACATAGCATTTCAAATGAATTTCAACCCAAAAGTATTAATGGTGAATATATAAGTTATGAAGTACCTAAAACTCTTTGAGGAACATTTGAATGAACTAGACTACGGAAAGAAGCTGTTTGCAGATCCTGCATATACCAGTTCTTCTGGTGCATATAGGACATTAGCTCAACAAATGTATGGTGAAGAAGGAGAGAAAGATACAGAAGATGAAAAATGGCTTTGGATGAGAATCAAAGACTATTTTAAGAACAATGTTAAAACAATAGCAAAATACCATAAAGAAGACCTTAAGACCCTTTTAGAATTAAAGAAGAAATTTCCGCAAATGCTAGACCCTTCATTGGCTATTAAACCTAATGATATGGTATGGAGAGGACAGTCAGGTGAGGTTAACCAAGTAGTTGAATGGATAGAAAATTGTGAAGAAATAGTTCGTCATGAGTGGGCTGATGGATGGATAACCCTAAAGGGTATTAAAGACAACGTAAAATCAAGAAACGACAATGGCTTTATTTCAATATCCAACCAATTTGGAAAGGCAATAGACTTTACAGATTTTGCACAAAATCAAAATAGATGGGCTATAGCGGTAGGTACTCCATTTAAGAATGTAGCTAAAAATGCATTCATGAATCCTAAATTTGCAATTGTTATGAGTGGTTTTGAAGAAGGAGAGACATGGATACTAGGAAATACAATAAAGGCAACAGAAATAGCAATAGCACATCCAAAAAGTTGGCAAACTAAAAAGGTGTTTGAAAGAGGTCGCGAAATGATAATAAAGGCACTAGAAAATAGGGGTTATACAAAAGGGATGGTAGATAAATATGAAATATGAAACACTTAAAACTATTTGAAGAACACTTGAATGAACTAAAATATGGAGACAAGTTATTTGCAGATCCTGAATACAGTCAAGGAGATGCCAAGCACTTAATAGCATATAGTGACTTAATAGCAAAGGCTTATAATGGTGAAACTGAAAAAGATACACCAGAGGAACGAAAACTTTGGATGAGAATTAAAAATTATCTCAAACATAATCAAAAACATATTTCAAAAAACAAAAAAGACCTTAAGACTCTTTTAAAACTAAAGAAAGACTTTCCAGTAATGTTAGACCCTCTAAATACGGGACCAATAGAGTCATTATATAGAGGAATGACAGCAGATCCTAAAGATGTGGTTAAATGGATAAAAGCTGCAGATAATGTATATAAAGATATTATACTACAAAGGTATATAATGCTTGATGGCGTCAAAGATACTATAAAGTCAAGAAATGACAATGGCTTTATTTCAGCAACATACATGCTAGATAAGGCAAAGTCTTTAGGACAAATGAATAAGTCAGAAGATAGATGGGGTATTATTGCACGTACAGAATATAAACAGGTTGCTAAGAATTCAATTATATCTCCCGACTTTGCAGAAGTAATGTCAGGTTATGCCGAAGGAGAAGTTTGGATATTAGGAAACTCTTTTCCAGTAAATGGAATATTGATACAGAACCCAGAGCAGTATGGTAGATTTAGTTATGGTAAAGGCTTCGATTCAGTAGTAGACGACAGTATAGCAATAAAAGAGGCTCTTGAAGAAAGGGGCTTAGAAATGAATAATATTAGAGGTAGCGGACCAATCCGTAATTATTAATGAAAACTAAAATGAAACATGTAGAATTATTTGAAAGCTTTATTGGTGAAGGAAGGTCTGCGTATGACGGATTAGCTTCTAAATTAACTAGAGCTATATTTAATAAATGGGTTAAAACGTATAAGAGCGGTGACTCCATTATAAATTATCGAGAATATGTTAAAGAGAGAGGCTTAGAATTTGATATTGAAGCTACAATTATTATTACTAAAAAAGAAGCAGGGTTTCAAGTATTAGATTCGACCGGGGCAGATGGTAGAGATGTAGACGATGAAGGAGACATTCAAACACCCTATATTATTATAGACTTTGCTTTAAATCCTGAATGGGTTCCTGGTGAATGGTCAACAGTTTACTTTTATTTAGCAGACGCAGTTCGTCATGAAATCGAACATATTACACAAGATGGAAAAAGCACTGGAAACTACAGAAAAGGTAAACCCAGTGAAGATGATACCGAATTGAGAAATTATATAAAATTAGGAATTTTACCAAGATATCAATATCTAATGTTACCTAAAGAGGTAGATGCTAATTTACAGGGTTTAAGATATGAATCTAAGAAGAGAAAGGAAAATATAAGCATCACTATTAATAGATATTTAGATGTACAACAAGAACAGGGTATTATTGATGATGAAAAAAGAGAAGAAGTAATAGAGCTTTGGAGAAGAAGAGCAAAAGAAATAGGAGGTATACCAAAATTTTAATATGAAAAATTTAAAATTATTTGAGGAATTTATGGAAGAAGGTTTTAGAGATAAAATAAAAGCCAGCAAAGATAAATTAGTTAAAAAGGCTAAAGAATTTGGAAAGGCTTTAAAAGAAGAAGGCAAAGAAACCAAAGAAGCATTCAACAAAGTCAAAGATTCTATTAAAAAAGGAGAAAAGCTTTCTGCTGAAGATAAAAAGATGATTAAAAAACAAATGGGTGATGTATTAAAAACAGCAGGTTTAACAGCTGCTACATTTTTACCAGGAGGTTTTATATACTTAGCATTGACTCAAAGTAAATATACCAAAGACTACACCTTACCATCAGCATTCAAAGAATCTAACGACGATTCAGATTTAGATTATTTAAAATAATTGAAACAATTTTACTAGTATTTATATAACTAATAAATAAAAAACTAACTATGGAATTTATGTCAATTAGAATAGTAGGTTACGTATTTATAGTAACTGCTATTGCATGCATTTTAGCATATAGAGCTTGGTCTAAAAAGGCCAATAGATAATAAAATGAAAAGAATAATTCTCAAAATAGCTTTTTGGTTTTCTTATAAATTTTCAAAAAGAAAGAATAAAAAGAGCGTTTGGGACATATAAGTCGAGTAGGTGGAATGGTATACACATCCCATAGATATATGGGACGGTCTAGGGAGAGGATAGGTTAATATAAGTCGACTTTTAAATATATTAACTAACACCGGCCAAACAGGTTCGAATCCTGTACTCGATTCTAATATTAACTAATAAAATAAAAAATATGAAAATTATTAAATTTCTAGTAACTTTTGCACTTATATGGACTGGTGTTTTTTCTATAATGATGCTTTCCTATGTTGATTTTAATAGCTCTCCTTTAGGTTGGCTTTGGTTGATTCCTTCACAATTGATTATTGTCCCGTCATATCTATATTATAAAGGAGTGGTTTGATAGATAAAATATGCAAGATTATACTTTATTCTTAAACTATTTTAATAAACCTGTAGATTTATTAGAAAAACAATTAAACTCTATTTTAAAACAAACACAAAAGCCTGCGCATGTAATTGCATGTTTTTTAGGAACTCCAGATGGTGAATTATTGAAATACTATAAAGAGTTTATTACTAAGCATGAACTTGAAAAAACATGGAGTTGGGTAGATAGTAACTATGACTTCAAATATATTGGAAGATATCAACTAGCAATTAATGCACCAACCGATATGGTTGTAGTTTTAGATGATGATAGACTTCCACTTCCACGTGCATTTCAATGTATGGTAGAAACTGCGTATTTGACTGATTCCATTATTAATCAATACGGATGGAAACTAGAGCTTAACGAAGATGGAGAATGGGAAGACCAAATTGGAGAATTTCTTACAATCAACATGTTGAAAGATGAGGAATTCAAGAAGAAAGTCATGAATGAGAAGTTACTTTTACACCCTGTTGATTATTTATGCGGTGGTATGGTATTTAATAAAAAACATTTGAGTGTTTTATTTAATGAACCAGTTCCAACCATTAAAACAGGAGAAGACATTATATTTTGTTTAAAGGCAAGACAGGCTGGAATAAAAGTACAAATGTATATGCCAGGTATTTTAGATGAATACATGCAAGACACTATTGAAGCAAAACATGGAGATGTAAGCTCAACTCTATGGGGAGATAATATCAATCAAATTCATAAATTAAGAACATTCTTAATAAGACAATATAGAATTTAAAGAAAAAGATATATAATATAAGGTATTGATGCCCAATGACATTTAATATATTATGAGTAGTATAAAAACATTTAATGAGTTTTTTTTAGAAAAAAGTTTACAAGCTTCTAAACTTGAGCTTTTAAACATTATTAAAGAAAAATCTAAAGATTTAAGTGAAGTAATAGTAATTGATACTATTATTGAATCAAATCTAGTTGATAAGTTTTATCAAGAAGGCATTGATTTGTTAAATGAAGAGTCTTTTAAAGATAGATTAGCAAAAAAAGTGAATTCAATCAAAAATACAATAAAAGATAAAGGTAAAAAAGCTCTTTCGGATGCACAAGAAAAGATAATTAAAATAGGTACAAATGTAAAGTCATACGTAACTAACATTATTAAAATAATAACTAAAAAGATAGGAGACTTAATTACCTTAATAAAAGGAGCAACTAGTAAAGCTGTAAAATCAAGTAAAAAAATCAAAGAAAAAATTGCTGAAAATAAAGACAAAAAAGAGTTTGTCGGTGAATTAGGTAATTTTAAGCAAATGTACTCTGCTGGTATTAAGTGGGTTAAATCAGGTTTTGTAAAAGATTTATCTAAAGCTGTGAATACTAAAGCAACAAATGAAACTTTAGAACTTCACGTATACGATACTTTGATAGAATGTTTTAAATCTGGAGAATTAACACTAGAGGAATTATTGCTAGAAGAAGAAGGCAAGGCTAAAATACCTTTTCTATCTAAACTAGTTGATGGTATTAGAAAAATTCCACCAATGAAGCAGCTTTTTCAATTTGGAGAATACGCTGAAAAGGTAGCAACTAACGCATTACATAAATGTTCTGTTTTTCTTAAAAAAGCAGCAGGTGCTGGAGGTCCTTTTCAATTTCCAATGTTAGGAGTTATTGTCGGAATAGGACTTGAAGAACTAGCAAGGGCTCCTATAAAAATGGGACTTATTGCTGCTATACCAGCTCTTGGTTTAATAGTAACAGTTATAGAAACTTTAGAGACAGCTACTACTATAATGAGTTTAGCTGCATAATTATATAAAAACAAATCAAATATGAAAAAATTACTACTATTATTATTTTTATTGCCGTTTATGGCGAAAACTCAGTGCGATAACGGAACTAATTATTATCCGACATCGATTTATACACCATCTGTAGATACATGGGATTATGCATCATCATGTAATTGGGCAGGAGAGGTGATTCAAGTAAATATTGTATCTGGTGATTCATATCAATTTTCTACATGTGATAATTATGGTGGAGTATTAGCATCTTACGATACTCAAATTACACTAAGAGATGGTTCAGGAAATGTTTTAGATTTTAATGATGACTATTTTGGTTGTTCAGGATTTTCTTCGTATATAAATTGGACAGCAACATACACTGGAGTTCTCTATGTTCACCTTAATGAATATAACTGCGCTACAAACATGACATGTACTAGAGTAATGATTTACAGATCTGAGCCTCAATTAAACCCAGGACCATGTACAAACTCAAATTCATATACTACTACAAACATGCCAGTACAAACAAGTCCTTCCTCTACAATTCCATGTTATTATGCTGGAGAATATTCTAGATGGGCTGGAAGTGAATCAGGTATATCTTACATAGTTTCTTCTAGTAATTCAAATGATTGGATAACTGTTAGGTCTTCTACATTTGATGGACCTGTAGAAGTAGTAGGTACTACACCTTTAGTTTTAACAGCTTCTTCAGATGACGAATCTTATTTTATTCATGTTAATACCAATGATTTATGTGGTACGGAATCAACATGTAGAGATATTACAGTTACTAGACAATCAGCCTTGCCTATAACACTTAATGACTTTGCTGCTTTTTTATCTAGTGGTATTAAAAAATATGTAGTTATAGAATGGTCAACTCATTCAGAGCAAAATAATGACTATTTTACAATATATAAGTCTTATGATGGATATACATGGTCAAAATTAATAGAAGTGGATGGTGCTGGTAACTCTAACACTTTATTAAACTATAGCGCAACTGATGAAAATCCTAAACCAGGAACTCAGTACTATAAATTAAGACAAACAGACTATGATGGTAATTATGAAGATTTTAATGTAGTTTCAATAGAATTAAAAACAGCAAGATTAGAAGTCATAAAAGCATATAATCAAATGGGACAAGAAGTTAATTTAGATACAAAGGGTCTTTTATTTTTAGAATGGGATAATGGGGATATTACAAAGACATTTAATCCATAAATATATAAACTATGAAGCATTTAAAGATATTCGAAGACTTTTATGGAAACACGCTTTGGTCAGATTCATCATACGTTGGAGACAGATCATATGGCATGACTGGAATGGATGACGAAAGGAGGTTCTTCAATTATATTTCAAAAATGTACAACAGTAACGAATTTGAAAAGAATACCCGTAAAGAAGACAAATTACTAAATGCGGTAGAGCACTATTTAGCGACAGGTGGCAGAAGACATATACGGAGTGCTATGCCCTTACTTAAAAAGTTACTTCCATATAAGCAGCTCTATCCAGAAATGTTAGACCCAGGCCAATCACTTCAACCATTTGATATGCTTTTTAGAGGAATGACAATGGAATGGGCTGAGGTTAATGACATGCTAGACAAGTCTAAAAAGATAATCAATTTAAAGGGCGCCGCGTTTAATTTATTGAGTCGAAATAAATTTATTATTCTAAAGGGAGTAAGAAAAAACATAAAAAGTAGAACAGATGTTGGTTTTATAAGTACGTCAACAAGTCTACGTACTTCAGCTTCTTTTGTACAGATGGATACAGGTAGATGGCCAATAATTGCAGCTGCAAATTTCGGTAAAATAGAAAAGAAATGCATCATGAACCCAGACTTCCTAAATTTGCTTAACCCAATGGACGAATCAGAAGTATGGGTACTTGGAAATGAGTTAGAGGCTATTGATGTATACATACCAGTATTCGATCCTGAAGTCTATAAAGACTCTAAAGCAGTAAAAGAAAATACCCCATATAGAAAACTTTTTCAGCGAATTTGGGATATTTGGCAAAAAAATAATGGTGGAATAAAATGAAACACTTAAAATTATTTGAAGATTTTTACGGCAATAACCTTTGGTCAGATACAAGTTATCCTGAAAGAAGTTACGATCTGGACGGTGCAAGAAGCGAAAAAATCTTCGTCGATTATATTCAAAGAATGTACGACAGTAGTGAATTTGAAAAGAATACCCGCAAAGAAGACCAATTACTACAGGACGTAGAAGAATATTTAATACATGGTGATAAAAGAATTAAAAGAAGTGCAGGTTTGATTAAAAAACTATTGAAATATAAGACACTCTATCCAGAAATGTTGGACCCAAGTCAGTCACTTCAACCATTTGATATGATTTTTAGAGGAATGACAATGGAATATAATGAAATTCACGACCTAATAGACAGTTGTGATAGGATAGAGAAGTATTCCCATCACCAAAATTCCAAAGTATATAAAGGCCGTGGTTATAATAAAAAAGTAATTATCTTAAAAGGAGCAAGGAAAAAGATAAAAAGCAGGCAAAATATTGGTTTTATAAGTGCAACAACTAGGTTTAAAACTGCTTTTGATTTTTCAGCCAGTTCCATGGAAGGCGGTAGGTGGCCGGTGGTTGTAGCTGCATCATTTGGTAAAATAGAGAGTAAATGTATCATGAATCCTGACTTCTTAAATGCACTTAACGACATGGATGAATCGGAGACATGGATACTTGGAAATGAGATAGAAGCACAAGACGTGTACCTATTAGCGTTTGACCCTAGTAACCACCCAACAGCAACTAATGGTACAAATCCTCCATATGCTAAAATCATAAACCGAATTTGGGAACTTTGGGAAGATGATAGAATAAAACAAGGGAAATGAAAAGAATAAAATTATTTGAGCAATTTACTTCTCTTAAACAGAATATAGATAAGCTTGTGTTTCTTGAAGAACCTACAGCAAAGCATATTAAAGAACTTAATAAGGAGTATAAGTCTATGGAAGGTTTTCCAATAGAACAATTTATGAATATTCCTTTCCCACCTAACGGATCAGCTGAAACTTTAGCTGAAATTAAACATATTAATAGTATAGTTGAAGAAGTAGGCTTTATAAAGTCGACAGATGATGTACATAGTCACTTTATTGATGGTTTAAAAAATTTAGGTTTAAAATACGATGAAAAAAAATGGAAGAATGTTTTAAAAGAGTCTCTTCCCATTATATACAAATTAAAGTATCACTATAATAGACCAAGACCTGCACAGGTTGCAAGAGAATTAGGAATAGACTGCAATTCAACACATCTAGAATCAGCACAAACGCCTTCATATCCTTCAGGTCATTCTACACAAGGAGTACTTATAAGTCTATTACTTTCAGATAAATACCCCGAACATGTTGTAGAAATTAGAAAATTAGGACTTGAAATAGGTTATGGTAGACTTATGGGTAGAGTACATTACCAATCAGACCATAATTTAGGTGTAGATTTAGGTAAATGTTTATATGAATATATAAAAAGTAAATAATAACTAAGAATATGAAAAATGTAAAATTATTTGAAGAATTTGTTAATGAAGAATATAACAGATATGAGGTGTCTTTAACAAAAATGATTAACATGCTTAAAGAAATCAATAAATTGTACCCAGACGCAAAATTTGATATTCCGATGGGGTATAATGGCGGCATTTCAACTGAAGAAGATTTAAAGGGAGCTATTGACCTTTTAAAAGAACATGATAAAGAACATAAAAAAGAAAAAGACCCGGTAAAATTTTATATTTGGAATATTGAAGTTTCTAATAGACCTGCAGGTTTTTTACCACGTAAAATAATCGCAAAGGGAACTAAGGGGTTTAAAGATTTTTCTAAAAAATATTCACGCCAATTTGAAAATTCACCGTATATAACAAAAATAAGTATAGGCAAGAGCAGTGAGCGCATTGAAAATTTTGGAGCAGCAATGGCTGCTGGTGATTTTGGACCTTTAGATTAAATATGAAACATTTAAAACTTTTCGAAGAACATATTAATGAAATAGGAGACGCAACTGCAAAACCGTTTAAGGTTAAAGGACCTAGTCCAAGGCAAGTATTGAAAGATATGATTAAGGCACAAGGAGACCGAACACATAACGATGATTGGTACGATGATGACGAAAACCATGTTTGGTATTTTGATGGTGAAAAGGGCACTAGTTATACGATAGAAATCTCATGGAATACTAAAAAGAAAATGAGTAAACCTAGACGTTTAATTAAGAACCCTGCTACTTATAGAAAATATGAGATGAGAATGAATATAGGTTTCTATGCAATATCTAAACCTACTACAGGTACTGAATTTAATATAGACGATGAAGATGATAAAGAACGTACTACAAATCTTGGTGAACAATACAGAATACTTGCTACTGTTGTAGACACTGCAATTCCTGTAATTAATGAAGTTACTAAAGATTTTGCAATCGAGACAATTTATATTATTCCTAAAGCCGATAAAGGTGAAGAAGAGAGTATTCATAATAAAAGAGGTCGTTTCTATTTAGAGTATCTTAAAAAAGCAATTAAAAAGATTAATGATAAAGTCACAGTTCAAGAAGACAAATATCAAGGAGGTTTTATTATTAGAGGAGGACACAGGTATAGCACAGGTGATAGGTTAGAAATTAGAAATGAAAGTACTGTTAACGAGATAGGAGACAGATCAGTTCCAGCAGGAGATTGGATACAGTCAAAATATGAAAAAGACCATAAGGGTTATACATTCATGACTAAAGACGAAGAGAGATACTATGCCTATTTTGAAAAGAAGCCTAAGAAATGGTTAGATAACCAAGGCATGATGAAAGTTCTCAAAGGAGATGAAAAAGTATGGGAGACTAGTTTTGGTCATGTTGTTGGACATATTCACGGATATGGAGGAACTGTAGATTTTAAAACTGCTACAAATAAAGGAAGTCACTTTGAAATACTTTCAACATACGCAGAAATCATGGAAGACTTTCTGGATAACAATAAAGGAAAGGCAGATATTATTATAGCAAAACCAGAAAAAGGTTCTGAAGGTGATAGTAGAAGATTGAGACTCTATCAAGCATTTCTTGCAAAAACTAAACTATTTAAAAACGTTACAACCGAATCTATTTTTGGTCAAGACGTAATACTATTGTACTTATGAAGCATATAAAACTATTCGAAGAACATATTAATGAGATGGCAAAACCATCCTCTTCTTTTTTAAAGAAGACATTTTATCATGGTACTTCAAAGACTGATGCTGCTGAAAATATCTTAAAGCAAGGTTATTTAAAACCAAGAGATATAGAATGGGAAGAAAACTCTTTAACTCCTGTAGCTGGTAGAGTTTACCTAACAGAAGACATAAAATACGCTACAATATATGCGATAGGTGGAGATGTGATTGGTTCAAAAACATTCCAACCAACTTCAGAGAAGGGATATATCTTTACTGTAAAAGGAAAAGAACTTAAAGATATTCAACCAGATGAAGATTTTGTAGGAGAGATGATATGCAATAAAGAACCTGAATGGCTATATGACAGAGCCGAAGAGGTTTTAAATGACTATCCAGAATGGGAACTTCCAGAAGACTTACAAGAACAACTTCAACTCTTAGGCTATACTCTCTTACAGGCTGTGATGGAAGGAGAATACATTGCATGGGCCGTAGCTGGAAAGATATTATTAGAAGAGTTAGATGACGATGAAATATTAGAATTGGTAAAAATAGATGGAAATGCAATAGCACATACTGGTAAAATAAAAATAGACAAGGCATGGGAAATAGATACCAGTCTTATACCAAAAATAAAAAATGACGCTAGCAATATATTTAAACTGGCAAAAAGAATAAAATGAAATACCTAAAACTATTCGAAGAGCTGATTAATGAGATAGGTGATGCTAGTGCAAAACAGTATAAAACTAAGGTAAAGTCAAAAACACCCAATTATGAGTTGCATACATTTAAAACAGAGACTGAAGACTATGAGGTTACTTTTGATTTTCAAGAAGATTGGTCTAAAGATGAAGAATGGATAGAGATGAGCATAGACTTCTCTTCAGGAGGAGGTTATGATTCACATGTAGTCACAAATCGGGGTGAAATGTACAGGGTTATGGCTACAATAGTTGCTCTAGCTAAGAAGATTGTTAAAAAGAATAAAAATATAAAGTCACTCTCTTTTACAGGTTCTAAAAACAGAGGAGATAATGACAATAGAAGAAATAACCTCTATATGGCTTATATAAAGAAACATGTAAAAGCAAAGAATATAGAAGACGACGGAAATAGAATAGTAGTAGACCTATGAAACATATAAACTTATGTTTATATAATAATTATGTTGATTAAAAGTTTAAACCTTCACGGAGTCAAGCACCAAGATGCTTTTAGAGAAATAGATAAATTTATAGGCGAAAGTATATTGAAAGGTTTTGGTGAAATAGAAGTAATTACAGGAATGAGTGATGATATGAAAAGTATAGTATATTCAGTTCTTGAAGATTATGGAGACTTTTCTTGTGAAGAAGATTGGTTGAATAAAGGTAAACTTATAATAGACTTAAAATAGTTATTTATATTAACCTGTGGTTTATTCCGGTGACCTCTGCTAAACTTTATTCATATTTTTATATAAATACTACTAATGAATAATAATATTTTAAATCGATTTAAAAAACAAAAATGCACAAATTAGAAAAAGGATTATGGGGAGCAGTCATTATATTAGCAATAATTCACGTAGTGTTGCTTACTATCGAATTAACATAATGTCCAATATAAGAGAAAAGATAATCTCTCTAGCTATTATTCTTTGTAGTTTTATAAGCTATTCACAACAATTTTGTGGGACTGATGAATATAATCAAGAATTAATAAACGAGGTACCTGAACATTATCAAGAAATAGAAGAACAAATACAAAATTACTTAAAGGGCAATAAACTCAAAAGTGAAGAAGTTGTAGTCATACCTGTTGTTTTTCATATAGTATGGCTAGATGATAGACAAAATCTACCAAAAGAAGTTATTAAAGACCAATTAGAAGTATTAAATGCATCATTTAACGCTCAAAATTCAGATACTTCAATTTTGACAGATACCTTAAAAAACTGGGTAGGTAATTTTAAGATAAGATTTGAATTAGCACATATAGACCCTAATGGTTTAGTAACAAATGGCATAACTAGAACAAAAACTATCAATCCTCATTTTTCATACTATGGAGACCCTGTTAAAAAACCACACTATGGAAAAGAACCTTGGCCAACTGATAGATATTTAAACATCTGGGTATGTAATTTAATAGACGGCTTTCATGGATATGCTCAATTTCCTGGAGGACCTCATGAAACAGATGGTGTTGTGGTAGATTGGCAAACTTTTGGAAATAGGTCTTATTCTTGGACTTATCCAATTTCTGAAAATCTAGCATGTGGAAAAGTTCTCGTTCATGAAATAGGTCATTGGCTAAACTTATATCACCCATGGGGAAATGACCCTTTAGGATGTGCTAATGACTATATACCAGAAACAGGTTTGCAAGAAGTTCCAGTATATCATTATGACGATTGTTTAGATACCTTAATAAGTACTTGCAATTTAATTGATAGGGTTTTTGTAAAACATTATATGGACTATTCTGGATGCGACTGCATGGTCGCTTTTACTAAAAATCAAGTAGAAAGAGGGTTAGCTTCTCTTTATACATATAGAGAAAAATTAATATCAAATCACCAACCAATACCTAGTACTTCTGATTTTAGCAATATTAATATTAATCCAACCTTAACTACTGGAACATTTTATGTAAGTCTTCCCGAAAACAACGAAGGAATAGAAATATTAATATTTGACTTAAATGGTAGAATTATTTCTAATGTCAATGCAGGTGGTGAAAATCTTATAATTTTTAATATAGAAGATAAAAGTAATGGGGTGTATTTTGTAGTAGTAAAAGCCTTAGGCGAATATATCCTTAGTAGAAAAATATTAAAATACTAAGATATATAAGTTATGAAGCATATAATGTTATTTGAAGAACTCATTAATGAGATAGGAGATGCCAGTCATAAACCATTCAAATGGAAACTGGCACCTGAGTATAGTGATGTCTATTATAACAGTCCAGAAGACTTCATGGAGGCATTCAAGAAAGACAATGATAATGACTATGGATATACAATGTACCAATTCACTACAGATAAAGGGACAAACTACGAGGTAGAGCTGAATTATGAAACCTATCAGGAAAGATTCGAAGACGCTCCACAATTACAGGTAACAATAGACTTCTATGTAACAAAAGGTAAAGAGAGAGGCCTTAACCAAGAAATGACAAATAAGCATGAGATTTTTCCAGTTATGTCAACCGTTATAGATATATGCATCCATTGGATAAACCAATGGGACAAACAATTCTATATGAGAAGAATAGACATAGTCCCTAAAGTAGAAGACGACGATCTAGACTATGGCGACCCAGTAGACTCAAGAAGGGGAAAACTATACCTACATTTTATAAAGAAACAACTTAAGAGACTCAAGAATAAGAAGGGAAAATACAACGTCAAAGTTCATAATGACCTTTTTAAGATAGAACCAAACTGGTATCCAGAAGACAATTAAGTGAAACTTTTCTACATTTCTTTATATAATAATAAAGAAATAAAACTATAGATGAAAAGAGTAATTGAGCAGCTAAAGCGTCAACGAGAAGAAGCAAAAGACAAGTTTGTTGATAATAGTTTAATCAACAGCATGTCAACAGGACCAAATGGAATCAATACTAATCATGATTTAGATGTTATAAGAGAACTAAATAACGCCATAAGTTGTTTAGAAAACGCAACAGCGGCAAAAAACGCGAAAGAAGTTAAAGAAGGAGAAGAGGAAGAGAGCATGTCGCCGGGAAAGGGTTACATGTGGTAATTCAGAAATCAATTAAACCAAAACAAAGATGAGTAAGAAACCAAGATATAGGATAAAGGAATATAACTTTCCTTATAGAACACAATGGGTTGTACAAAGACGGTCAATATTTGGTTTTTGGTATAACCCAAATAATATAGACGGTATGATAGACGGTTGGTATAATTCGTTATTGGAAGCTGATAGAGCATTAGAAGCGGAGTTACATAAGACAACCAGCAAAGTTGTTAAAGAAGTTTATATTAAACCAAAACCAAGAAGATGAGTAAAGAAAAAGACAACAATCCATCTAGCAGGTTCACGTTTCCAATAGTAAAGAATGTATCAGCTAAGTTAATTGCTGATGATATAACTCCAAAAACTGCTGAAGAAGTAAGGAAAGAACTAGGTAACATATTTAAGGAGATTTTAAAGAAAACAGGTAATAATATTACTATTGAAAAAGGTGACTCACCAATACAAGTATTAAACCCAAACAAAGATGAGTAAGAAAAAGATTAAGAAACATAAACTAATACTCCAGGAGTTAAAACGCCAGCTAAAAGAAAATCATCAACATGCTGATCTAAATAATGGCGAAGCTAGCCAGTATATGACTGGCTGTAATGCGACTCTTATTAGTATGATTTACTTTATAGAAAGACTTAATTAAAACAAAGATGAGAGAATATAATGTAAAGTATAAAGTAGGCGAAGAAGTCTATGTATTAAGAGGTAAAAAGATAACTAAAAATAGGGTAGACAAGATTAGAGTTACCGAACAACAACCTTATACTAAGGGTAATTCAGATGGAACTTTTACCGACATGTCGGGTATTGAAATAGATTATCTTATAGAAACAAAAAGAGACTTCATACATCCACATACAAAAAGGAGCCAAAGTTCATACGATTGGTATAGTCAAGAAGATGTCTTTACTAATAAGGATGAATTGATTGCACAAATTGTATAAACCAAAACAAAGATGAGTAGAGAACTAACATTGGTTGAAAGATACCACATACTAAAAAATAGAAACCTAAAAGAATGGTTAACTATACACTATAAAGAACCTAAAACCCATGAATACATGGATAAACATAATATCCCAAAACAAAGATGAGCTTTACATTATACTTATGGATTCAGATACCATTAACAACAGCCCTAGTTTGTTTAGTAATTTACCAACATAGACTTTATTCCAAACAAAAAAAGTTGGTTAAAGAAATGATAGAAAGAGACATGTATGGACTAGAAGAAGATAAGTCGGAAGAAAGACAAAAGCATAACATAGAGAAGACAGAGTTGGAGATATCTGAGGATTTATTAAAGTGGAGAGAAGAACGAAGACAATTTAATCGCCAGTGGGAAAATGCGTTTCCACCAAAAATATGGCCCTGGTAAAAAACAAGAAACAAAGATGAGTAAGGAGAAGAAAAGACGTAGCTTTTTTGAGGAAATAGAACAGGGTAAAAACAGATTTACTTTAGATGACCCTATGGGTAAGTTGATTAAGGCGGCTTTTGACCTTACTAAATTATCTAAGAAATTAAACCAAAACAAAGATGAGTAAAGAATACAAACTTAGATATGAAGACAAGTTTCATATTACTAATCATGGTGATTCTATCACAGTAAGGTGGAAGGACAATGATTGTGAGAACATAAAAGAAGGTGACGTAATTACTGAACTAGTTAGAATACGTGATGATGAAACAGATACACAGATATATGAAGTTATTGGCGTATCACCATTTATGAAATCATTCGGAATCAAAGGCGACCTTTTATCAATAATAACTAAACCAAAACAAAGATGAGTAAAGAAGACTTTTCAAAAAGTAAACGGCGCACACCCTAAGTGATTATTTATAGATATACATATAGATAATCTATATAAAGACTAAAGACAACCCCATATACATGAGTACATACATACTAATAGCCTTCTTAATAATCTACCTAATAGACCTACTAGTCCGAATTCAAGACTAGACCTAAACACTCCGATCAATCCACCCCCTATTCTCTTATAGACTCTAACTACTCACTGCCATAGAAAAAATTTTGGAGAAAATTTGAATCTAAGCCCCCAAACCCACTAACCACTCACAAGGCACCCCCACCCTACCCAACCTCTAGATATACTCTAATAACCCCAGA
>Ga0209503_10000248_pt1 | contig 37330 bp, 38 predicted proteins | sample SouAtlMetagenome_2_FD_187448 | JGI IMG/M metagenome (GOLD analysis project Ga0209503, IMG submission 187448) | Marine eukaryotic phytoplankton communities from Atlantic Ocean - South Atlantic ANT15 Metagenome (SPAdes) (version 2) | ecosystem: Environmental > Aquatic > Marine > Oceanic | place...
TCCTACAGGTTATGTAGAGCCAAATGCTACGACAATAAGACTGCAACGTCAGAATGCTTCTAGTTCTGGTGGTGTATTTAATATGGATCAAACTAATATTTACAATACTACGGACATTATGGTTTCTGGTCATTATGAAGCTGCATAGACCGAAGCTAAGTCTATAAACTAAGCCATAAACCTGTTTTAATCGGAGATTAATCCTAATGGCATTAGCCGAATCAATCGAATACGACAAGATAGAAGTCGTCGGTTTATACAAAGCGGTGCAAGTCCGCAAAGCAACTGTCATCAAAAAAGATGGTGTTGAACTTACAAGATCTTTTGAAAGATATGTACTGCAATGTGGTACGTTAGATGGTTCTGACAACCTAGTTGATACTGATTTGTCAGCAGAACCAACAGAAGTATCAGCAATTTGTAATGCTGTATGGACTACTGATGTTAAAGCTGCGTGGAAAGCTAAACTAATAGCAGATAAGCCAGCAGAATAATGTCAAAACCTACAACCGAAGAACTGCAAGCTGAACTACAGGAAGTGGTCACTAAGCATAACCAAGCACAAGAAGTTATAAACCAATGCAAAACTAGGTTTACTGAAATACAGGCAATCTTAAAAGATAGACAAGAAGATTAAAAGATACTACTTCTACCTAACTTATCTTCTACCTTTGCTCTAAAGGCTGGATCTTTTTTGTATCGAGGATCGTTCATTGCTTCCTCTAGTTGTGCAGTACTTTCAAACAAATCACTACCTCCAGATGCAGGGCGACCTGACAGCAAGTTAGGCTCTTGACCTACGCTTGCTACATATCTTGAATGTAATCCAGCTACAGTTAATTTAATCTGTTCAATATCGGGGCTATTAATACCAGCGGAGTACGCTGCCTTCTCAGCCTCAGTTAAGTTTTGACTAGCCCATTGCTGCATATTGGTAAACTTGTCAGCACCATAGCTATCACGAATAGCCATAATATCTTTTTCTGTTGCAGCAGCATCGTTTCGTAATCCACTAAGATGTGCGTCAACTATAGATCTAGGAAAGCCAGCTTGCTCTAACTCTTTGTAATGAGCATCTGTTATCTCTCCCTTCTGCTGCCAGTACTCATTCATAGCAACGTAGTCAACATTACCTTGTTCAAGTAAATTACCTACTGCTTCTCCATAAATCTCTTGGGCTGTTCCTACTGGTTCTGGAGCAGACTGTTCGTTCTGTGCTTTGAGTTCGTTATAAGCTGCAAGCAAGTCTTCTTGAGTTTTAAACTCTCCGCCAATTAATTCTTCTCCTTTAGGTAAGTTACCTTCCTTCTGAAGTTCAGCTGCCTCTGCTTCGAGGTTAGCTATTGCTTCCTCTTGTACTGGAGGAGTAGCGTCTTGTGTGATTGTAATTGGATCAGGCATAGCAATTAATTATTAAGTTCTTGTACCATTTCTGGTGTGATAACTATTTCTTTTGGGCCTTTATCCGCTGGTGGCTGGGAGTCCACTTGCATCGAGGTTTGGAACTTGGAGGTTTGTTCCATCTGTGGGGAGAGGTTCTCCTGTTTCGGGGTTGATTCCTTCTTGGAATTGAGGGCCATAAGGTGCTCCTTGTTTAGTAAAGTTGTCAGCAAGTTTCCCTGCTGCTGGGCTTTGTATCATCTTACCCATCATCTCTTGTTCTTGCATCTTCTCGTTTGCAGCTGCTAAGTCATCTGCTTCTTTTTGTAATTGCTCTGGAGTCTTAACTAAGTTAGTTGTATCAATAGAACTACTAGCTGCTAACCTTCTTAATGCTTCTTCCATATTTATATATTGTGTTAAGACCTCTGGGCCTAAAGCATTTCTTGATGCATCAATAAACTCTAATAATTTATTTCTATCATCTCCTCTACCAATAGCTTCCATACCAGTAATAGGTTTAGGATGTATCAAACTTTCTCCGTCTTCTCCTCTTGGAAAGTCAGGAACTTTATTTGTTTTCTGCAATATAAATACTAATCGTTTAACTAGAGGTAGCTGTAGTTCTTGTGTTAGCTGTGAGTACAAGCCTCCGAGAGAAGCCTCTAACTCCTGACTGCTGTATCTTATCTCTTCTGCTGTTACTCTTTCTGCTGGACGTTGTACTGCACTATTAAGAAGGAAGGCAAACGACAGTCTGTTTTCTATTCTGTCGATAGTATTGTTAGCTAAAGATAAATCATTTAACTTGCCTTGTGCTTGCAACACAGTTACATCGTTAGCACTACCTTGTATTACTGATCCATTTTCTGCATTAACTAAAGTGCGAGGTCTTGTAGTACCAGCTGGAGATACCATAAACAATACCTTACTAAGCATTGCACTTGCTTCCAATATACTTTGGTATAAATTTTCTAATGCAGTAAGGTCGCCATACCATTGCTCAATAAATGAACGTCCGTAATTCTCTGACTCAATTTGTGACCAGCGTAATGGAATGAAAGGAGAGCAATCAGCGGGAGACATACCATATGTATTAGGTACTGGCTTACCTTTAACTTCCTGATACCACATACATTTATTATCTTTGTACTTAACACAGGTATATATTTTGCAAGTCTTTTCTTTACTGTAATTATCTTTCTGTTGTAGATCTTTAGGTAAAAAATCAGGAGGTAATACTGTAGGACTAACTTCTTCTTCTATTATTATTTCACTTACGTTACCCATAGGGTCACGTTGAACTGTATAGTTTTCCAAATGAATAACTCTTATTCCAACTGGACTGACGTATAACAATACATTCCCTGCAACTATTAACTGCTCGAAGGCTTCATGCATCGAGGCTCTAAACGACATAGTTTCCAGCATATTATGTACTTGCTGTTCTACTTTTACTAAGGCTGTATCTAATTGTGTCTTTACTTCTGGGCCTTGTTCAGCAACTATCATTGCTAATCCGTCTATCTCTAATTTAAAAAACCCTGTATTTATAGGGAAAAGATTTATGCCAAGCTTGTTTGCAATATTTAAAACTCCACGAGCACCCATACTTTGATGTGGCTGATCTATCTTGCCACGATCTCCATATGTATCTTCTGGGTATAAAAAAGGAATAGTTACTTTAGCGTTGGCTCTTGCTCTGTCTCCATAAGGAGCACGAGTAGTCTTACCTTGTTGGTACTTTGATGCAACAGTAACTCCTTTCTCTTGTGCCATGTCAGATTTGTAGGAGTTATTCTGATCGACACCACTTGTTAAAGTAACTTCGTTGTTATTCATTTAAGGTATTTGTAAACCAGATCCTTGTTTTAAATCTGTTCTTAATCTTCTACGTCCGTATCCTCTACGTTTCTCTGCTCCTCCAATACCCAAGCCTCCGCTTGGCAATTCAAGTGCAGCTGCTGGAGCGGTAGCTGTTGCAGATGGAGGAGGGGCTGATGGTGCAGTAGCTATTCTCTTTTGCTCTGCTTGTCTTGCTTGATTGTCAGCACGAGTTTCTTCATACTGTCTTTTCTGTTCAGCAATTTGCTCACGCTGTACAGCCAGCATTTCATCAGTTCTATCTGGCGGTCTGCCTCCTCCTCCGCACATAGCTACTCCTTAGTAATGTTGTTTTGCTCATTGTAAACCGATTCAAGCATTTTTACCATGCCTCTTTGACCAGCGTAATACCATATCTCTCTATCTTTATCATCAAGGTCAGGACATTTTTCTGGTATCATCTCTTTTAATCTATTAATTAATGCTTCTTCTATTGGTGGGAATGGGTCGTCAACTGCCATGAGTAATGCTAATTTATATTTATATTACTGTACACACTATGGCTAAGAAAGGATTGTATTACAACATCAACAAGAGAAAGAAAGCTGGTACAAGTAGAAGTAAAGCAAACAGTACTATCTCAGATAAGGCATATAAAAATATGAAAGCTGGTTTTCCAAAGAAGAAAAAGAATCCATTAAGTATTGACTAAGGTTTCCAAAGTTTTACCTTACCTGTCTTAGTATTGTAATCTCCTGTTCTTAATATTCTTGCAAGTCTAGCTGTAAGCAATGCTTCCTTATATCCTCCTTGTTTCTTTTCATATTCTTTGACGACTATCTCCCACATATCAGATAACTCTTTAGCATCTCCTAGTATTTTGTTTGCTGTTACTGCACCTACCCCAGCTAAACCTTTGTAGTTATCTGTTGTATCTCCTGTCAATGCTTGAGCCATCCAGTTTCTATCCGCTTGTCTTCTAGTTATTAATTCTAAATCTTCTCCAGCTAACAACTTACAAGGTATAGTTCTCATATCTTTATCTGGACTAACAATAATAGGATCATCCAACTCTTTGCTTGTAGCTAACAATCCAAGAACGTCATCTCCTTCTAGCCCATCGTACCTTATACATCTATATCTATTAGTTAATGCATCCATAACAGCCTTTAATGCTAATGGTTTTCTTCTGCTCTTGCGGTTAGCTTTGTACTCTTGATACAAGTCATGTCTAAATGTAGGGTACGAAGTAAAGCACATAATAACTTCGCCTTCATCTTCTGATACTTGTTTGTATCTCTGTATGTATGTCTCGATAAGATCTAAACCCCAGCTTGGTCGTGAGTATAAAACGTGTAAGTTGTCATCGAACCTGTCGTCATTCTCTACTGCATAGCAGCAGTTGTAACATAGCCAATCGGCATCAATTAATAAAGTCATAAGTAGTTATGTAAGGAGGGAGTTAGTCTGCCAGTAGCTTCGTTGTATTCAAGCTTGTCAGCTTTACCCAAGCAACCACTATGGCGATTCTTCAATACTTTTAATTCCAATTCGTTTGATTTTTCTGTAGCCTGTTGTGATCTAATACCACATATAACGAGGTCACTTAGCTGGGCTATGGATTGCGATCCTCTCAAGGCTGCTAGATTTATGTCGCCTCCCTCTTCAGCTGGCTTTCCATCTGTTCTACGCAAGTGACTAACCATAACTAAACCAACACCTGTCTTCTCCACTACCTGTCTTAGCTTGGTACAACATACGTCTATTTGTTTTCTTTCATCTCCATCACTTAGTCCAGATACTACAAGGCTCAGATGATCCAAGAAGATAACATCACACTCTTCGCCAGTAGCCATGTATGTTATCTGATCTATTAATCTATCTGGATCTAATGAACCAAAATGTTGAAGCAATACAAACTTATTGTCACTAAATAAATAATCAAATGCTTGTCGTAATTCTTTTTCATCAACAGCCTTTTCATCTATATGCAATGGTTTGTTTAAAGCTATGGATAGTATGCCCTGCATACTTCTCTTACTGCTTTCTTCGAGGCCAATCCAACCGACCTTTAATCCGTTAACTAAAAAATGATGTGCCATTTCTCTACAGAGTAAGCTCTTGCCAACCCCTGTGCCAGCACAGATCGTAGTCAGCGACTGCTTTCTGTAGCCTTGCACCATTTTGTTTAACTCTGGAAAGGGATAGCTACATATCTTAGAGTTATCTTCTTTTACTAAATCTTCCCATAGATCGTAGGCAGAGAATATGTTGTCGGGTCTGATAGGACTTGCTTTGAAGAGTAAGTCTCTAAGTAACTCCGACTCCCCTGCGAGGAGCATTTCATTAGCATCTTTTCTTGGTAGGTTTGCGATAGCTGCCTTGCCAGTAGGTAAGATCTTTGCAACCTTTTCGGCAGCATCCACACCAGCAGCGTCCGAGTCAAAACAAATAACAATACGAACGAACTGAGATAACCATGACAAATTTGCAGCTACAAACTTTGTAGCAGACTGAGCACCTGATGGCAAACTAACAACTGGAAAGTAATTACCACTCGCTGAGACTGTAGCTTGTGCCACGCTCATTGCATCAATCTCCCCTTCTGTAATTGTTACGAATACACCGCCAGTATTTTGTTGCCTCCATAGTTCCTGACCCCATAGCTTTATATCAGTTAAGTCTCCCTTCCATATAAATCTTTTATCTTTAAATCTTATGTGTTGTGCTGCAACTAATCCACTTTGATTCCTATAGGTTGCAACCTGACAGTCAGTACCATTGAACTGAGAGATACCATAATTAAAAAACTTACACGTTTCTAAATTGATACCACGTTTGGGTAGCTCACAAGGAATTGGAGTTATAGGTTTCCATTCTTTTTTCATTGGTTTGTAAGTGGGTTTCTTAAAATTTTTTTTGGGTTGAAATTGCCAGCCACATCCAAAGCAATGCTTGTGTCCGTCATCATATACAGCCACGTTATCTTTACTTCCGCACTCAGGGCAAGGCTCTTTACTTTTGTATTTACTTGGCATTTTCCCAATAGGCTATCAGCCTTTCAAGTTCTTTAATTCTTTTCTTAGCCTGTAAAATTTTTTCTTTAATGTTCATACCATTCTTTAGGGATAGTTTTGTTACACCAAAGAAAGCCATGACGTTCAGCCCATGCTGAATACGTCAGGCTTCTTTTAGCTTTAGACAATTTGTTGTTTGCGTTTTGAAAACAAAAACGAATGTCTAATGTGGGATGTTGCGTCTTAACTGCAATATATTTTTTTCTTTCTTCTTTAAGTAGGACTCCTTTGAGTTCAACCACACAGTGATTAAGGATGATGTCAGGAGTGTAGCTACTGCTGATGATGTAATCATAGCTGACAGTTTCATAGGTAAATGGTACGTTCTTTTTAATTAAGTCTGATGCTACTTGAGCTTCAAACTTTGATCTAAAATGTACTACCCCCGAAGGAGTTTTCAACATTTGAGGGAGTGAGGTCTTGCGTTTCACTCTTGCTCTGGAACTTGAACCCTGAGAGGTCTGTCGTTTTTTCATATGGAACAAAATTCATAATGACTATGGCTTCTGGTTGGACTGTTAATCCAACACCATAGGTCGAATGATTATATCCTTGTACTCTTAGCTTGGCTTGTACTGTTGTACCCCTACCTAAACCTATGAACTTATCTTTTTCATCTGCTGGTATAGGAGTTCCATACTTATCTAAAAGAATAGGAGGAGTGTTAGCAAATCTTTTAGCACCTTGCCCTGCTTCAACTGGCTTCTTACATTTAATTTCAAATACTTTCTTGCCTTCAAATTCAGTATGGTTGTACCTAGAATGTTCTCCCATTTTAAAAGTTTGATTTGGAAATGCTGCTTTTAACTGTGCTTTCCATGCATCAAGGCCATCTTCAAACTCTTTAAAAACTCTTTGTGTTTCTTGCTGGTCTGGATCTAGCAGTAATGTTACGCTCCATTCTGGTGCTTTATTAAATGCATCATCTGGTTTTACTAGATGACTCCATGCAACTCCACATTCTGGTGTGAAGATATAAAAAGGATTTGCTTTAACTTGATTCATGTTATGAAATAGGTTGATGAACGTGTAAGTAAAACATCTAACTCCCCAAGCGTTGGCTCTGGAGGTAGCGTTTGTATTTGGTTGTCTGTTAATTGTGCTTTTAATTCTGCCTTTAGTTTTGATAAACGATCTACTGAATACATATCAGCAAAGGTTTGTCTAACCGAGTCACGCAGTAAACTCATTTCAGACGGGGTAGTAACGAAACAATCGTGGATGCCAGCGATATTTTCGACTCCTTGTATTGAAGCATGAATTGTAGAAAATGCCATATGACTTGCATCAAAACTATGTAATATATTTGCTGAGATAGCGTGACCCATCTTCCTTGTATTAAGTTCTGGTGTATCTTCGTTTGTTCTTATATCCAAATAAACATCAGATAAATATTTAAGTTGGATTCTTATTTTCTTTGGATCGTAATACTTTTGTTCGACATATAAACCAGTAGGGCTAGTCCATGTTACTGCTTTGTTTACCTTACCTAACTCTCTAGCTACAGCTTTAAACCATTTCATTGCTACGTATGCTGGAGCTATAGCTTTAGCTGACTCTTGAAATAAAAGAGTAGCCATATAATTCATAGCACTCATGCTACCTTTACCTCTTGTCCAGCTGTTCTTACCTAATAGTTTTGTTGATCGTTCCTGTGCCCAGCTGTATGCATAGTGATAGAAGGCACTATTAGTAGCCGAGTATGGTGCTGTCATTACGCAAGGTTTAGTTAATGATCTATCTACGTTTAGCATTAACCATTTAGCTGCTCGTGGGTCATCACTATCTATAAGTCTTTGGTTTATCTGTGATGCTACTTCGCTGTATATATCTTGTGGTCTATCTGAATTAATTAGGTTAACTTTTTCTCCCATTACTTTGGAACGTAGCAGTCCGCTGTAGTGCTGAATAGAACTACAAGTGCAGTCAAGGTGGCAGGGAAGCTGACATAAATATCTATCTGGTTCTTTGTTATAAAGATAGATTGCCCTGCAAAAAGCAAGAAAACTCCAAGCCTTATCAGCCCGCATCCATAGTTCTGGTGCAGCCCAGCAATCTCTTCCAATGGCATAAATGTTTTTTAAATTATTATTAACCCAATCAATCTTTGTTTGAAAGTCTTGTTTTATACCAAACATATTTGCACCATGTATCTTTAACCAGTTCAAATTCTCTTCTGTTTTTATCAGCTTGCCATTAGTAAATTGTAGTAGCGATCTTGATATGTCATTACCTTGTGCATTTAAGAAGGGAACTCTATCGTAAACCCTGCCTCGAAAGTCTAGTTGTTTAGGAAAGTACAGGTTAGGTTCGTCTTTGTATTTCTCAGCCATCCATAATGTTTTTGCTATACCAATACGACTACCTTTTGTTTGGTTATTCTTTTCTATTATTCTTTTGCATTGCATCTTCCATTTAATTACTTGCGGATCATCCTCGTTTAAATGTTTTGGGTATGGAGGTACAGCATATCCTTCTCTTGGTAACAAACAACCTATCTCTAAGTTATTATTATATGCCTCTAATATCTGCTCTAACATATACTTATTAACACACATACTTACATCCCCTTGTATGTTTGCAACATCATAAAACGTAGTAGTTGCTATGGGTTTGCTTGCTATTTCTTTATTGTTACTTTTAAAAAGATTAAACTTTATGTTCTCATTATAGTAGCCTCCATCGTAAGGGTTAGTCCAATGTTTAGGTTTAATTAGCAGCGGTAAAAAATTAGGGGTGTGTATTTTTAAGTCGGTGTTTATTTTCTTGACCCATTCCATGCACTTGTCGGTTGCCCTGACCATTCTTCTGGAGGTATTTAAATTTTTTTCTAAATATATTTCTATCAATCCAGTATATTTTTGTATTAGTTCGACCATGAATAGGCCACTTGCCATACGTTGGCGAGCGTTCCAGTATTCAGTATTAACCATTGAGTTAATTAAAAAAATTTTATATCTTTTCTTATGTTTACCTCTCTTGTATTTACTTAGCTCACTATCGGTAGCCCTGTCTAGCATTGTCTCTATCCATATCTTTTCGATAACACTAGCTGCTATCTGGTGCAGGGTAGGAGTGCTGGAAAGAGTATCGACTACTGTTCTTATAGCTGCTGCTGCTACTTGTTGGGGTGGTAACTCTAATAAAGGGGTGAGCATTGCGTAGTTAGTGCCAGCTTTACCGCTCTCAATCTTCCTCCTGATGGCTCGCAAGTGGTTAACTATTATGTCCACATTAAAAGAACACAGAGCCTCGCCATAAATGGTGAGTGACTCCATGCCCTTAGTTTGTTTTTTGTTTTGATTAGACCTAACTCTGTTCTGACCCAAGTTAAGCATTAACTCTTCGTTGTTAAGTTGGTCGTTAAGTGACCGCATTAACTCCAGAACTCTAGCTTGTTATCGAAGTTTGTTTCCAGCCATTCAGTTATAACTCTTTTAGATAGCTCGGCTCTAGTAATGCCTTGCTTTTCTGCAAGAGTATCTAACTTATCGCATACTTGTGGAGGTAAAAATGCCTGTAATTTTTTACTTTCATTTTCTTGCGTCATCAAAAAACCTCCTAGCTGTAGCCCATACTAACTTTACTATTGGATACATAGCTACTCTATGTTCAACGTCTGAATACTGTTGTTTAAGAAACTCGTTCATAGCTCTATCGCTAGACTCGTCAGCAGTTTCAATAGTAACTGGATTGTCAGGCAGCATACACCAGTAGATAGCTTGGCTTGGTATGTAGTCATAGCTATGACTTATCCATTGACCATTAGGGCAGTACTCATCTTTGCCTGTAAAATACAGGACTTGTCCAGCGTTGTTAGCGTGTGCTTTATCTGGTTTTTTTGTTGTTACTTTGTATAACTGATTGTCCATTTTCTTTTAGTAGTAGATTGAATTTAGAATTTAATCCTAGTGTGATAACTAGGTGTGATGTTAATAGTACTAAACATATAAAATTAAACCGCATTTGTTTCCTTTTTTAAATACAGTTTGACCTCATAAATTTCTTTATAAGGGATCTTGCTTTTCATAAAGCTAGACAATGCCTCGTATAAGTTAACTCCTTTTTGTATGTAGCCCTCGACATTACCTGTCGAGAGACTACTAAAGATAATTTCATACGATTTCATTTCTTTATTAACTATCTGCATGAGTTGACCATCTCCACTATGGGTATAAGATCCTCAATTATATGCTTAATTAATAAATTTCTAGCCTTAACTGAATCATCTGGTAACACTATCGCCATGTCCGTATTGCCTGAGAGATTGTTAACAACCCCTAAGATATAGGTTAGACGTTGCACTTGCGTATGCCATAAAGGATTCTCTTTTAATAACTTAAGGAGTTCGATGTCATTAGCACCGATCTCTCTTAAATAATCCGAGTCTTTGTACTCTTTTGTATCTGAAAACATCCATCTATCGTTAATAATTCCGTACTCCAGATGGATACGTTTAAACTTTTCATCTAATCCCATGTTAATCCTCCCATTTTTGTAGGTTTACTTTTAAATCCCAAGTCATTGAACAATACTTGGTGTTATCCCAGATAGAACCCATTACCGCCTCAACGATAATGTTATTTATTTCTTCAACTGATTGCTTGCTCATGTGGTGCTTATCGAAGTCGGGAAAGTGTGTAAATTGTGGCATTACTTTAACCCCTTCTTTTTATATACAACCGCATAGCTGCATGATTCTGCTAGCTCTGGGTTAAGGACGTTTTCGCAGAACTTGTCATACTCTGGCTCTAACCAGCTTTCAAGTTCCTCTTTCTTGTCTGTATAGCAACTAACCTTTAAGTCGCTGCCTCTTCTTACATAATCGAGGTCGATAGCTTGTACTAACTCCTCATAATCGCAGTCGATTGTAAAAATTACCCTGTAATTCCAGCCATGATCTACTTGATCTGTTGAAATTGGATAATCGCATAGTGACATTGGCATTAGTCTTCCTCCTGATTGTTTCTATAAAATTTGTAAGTGTTTGATTCGTTATCGGCTGCTAATCTTACCCAATTATTAGGGCATTGATTCAACCAATCGTGGAACTCTTGTTCCATTAAATGATCTGTATGTTTCATGTGACCACCTGTAAAGATTCGATTAATTTAAAAGGTTTACACCCTTTGTACTGGTTGTAATAGTCATTCTTATAAGAGTCCGACTCTTTGTCTATTACATCTGGATCTCTTAACTGGTATCCATCCCAAGCCCAGCGTTCGCTGTCGTGTATGTCGAATATGTGGACAGTCATTATCTGCCACCCCAACAAACTGTTATCCCGCTTGGCTTTTCTTACTGCTTTTGTAGCGTGGATTATGTTTGGATCGTGGCCTGATGACCACGCTATGGATGTTCCACTATTCCAAGCAGTAACAGCGAGTATTCTTCTCGGCTGTTGTTCATACTTGATTTTCTTTTTACTCATTAATTCTCCTGTTTTGTAGTGAGTTGATAAGTAGTTTAAAAAAACTACTCATTTATAGAAGACCTATAAAAGTGTAGTTTTTGGAAGGTACAAAGACCCTTGAAAGAAATTTCAAAGGCCTTGTAGCTCCTTCTGGAGTTAGCTTTTACTCCATTGTTTGTGCTTTCTGTTAGGTATTGGCTCATGATGCCTACCGCACCAGTTCAAAGGCTCGCCATGATATAAGTCTTTTTTCTTACATCCTTTTATAATTCCATAATTTAATTTGAAATTATAATAATTTTTGGCTTGCCAAGTTTGCATACTTTCTTTGTACCATCTGGAACTAGGGAATAAATGTTTTACAGCATCCATACTTTCGTATAAATACTGTTCTTCGTACCCATTACCAAAAGGTATTTCAATTATCATTTCGTTTTCATGCTCGAGGTTAAGCACTACTCTTGATGAGAAATAAGAGACACCATTAATAGTGTCTCTCCATTCTTTACCAAAAACGTCAATAGTTTTAAGTTCAGATAAAAGCATTATTCATACCCTAAACTTGAAACTTCAATCCCTATGGCTGGGCATAAGTCGCCATTTTCACTCCAAATATTAGAAGTTGCTACATGATCGAGAAAAGCTTGTAATGCTATTACTTGACCTCCAGAAGTGCCATTAATAGAAAAGTCATAAAACTTTGTCGCATTGGTTGGTTCGAATTTATACGGATAGATAGAAACATTTAAAAATCCTATTTTCCATTCATAAGGAATTTTTCCATCTCCTCCATGATTTCTAACTGGTTGACCAAATAAGTTGACCAGCTGAGAAACTGAAGCTCTACAAGATCCAATTTTCCAACCTGTAATACTGCTAATTGAAACAGTCATAATTAATTACCTAGTGAGTTGAATAGATTGCAGCAGAATCCGTAAAGAATCCGCAGCAATCCAAATTAAATATAAATGATTTGTTGCTGGTTTGCAATTAATTATGCGTCCTATGTGTGATTTATACATAAATTAAAACCAAATAAGCACCAGAACCGACAATAAAACCCTAAAAACCCTTGTAGAACTGTCTAACGGACAGTACTCCCGACTAGGTTATGACTGCATTTATGGCTATTTATTGGATAAATTCTATAAATTGGACGTAATACAGGCCAGATATCAGAATAAATTAAAAAAATCATATGGGGGATTTTACAAAATTCTCATAGACGTTAAGCCGCTCAAATTTTTCTACCAAAAACTGTAAATATCGGGATAGATAACTGATAGATAACTAATAGAAACTAATAGTAAGGAATGGATACCCTCTTCTATTGTGGAGAGCTAGTTATAGACAGGGATTGCAGAGGTGTTATATTGTAGGTAAGCCATTATGTTTTGAACAAACCCGCAAAGCAGTCGTAATGGTTTTACGATGAGGTTTTTCTGTAGTGGGTTGAGCCTCATTTAAAAAAAAATTATGGCAAAGAACGACACAAACGAAGTATTAAGCGATCTTCATGCTGGACTAGCTGGAGCGTTAAGTGAGTTATTGGTAAGTGGGGAAGCAAGTACCGCAGATTTAAATGTAATACGACAATTTTTAAAAGATAATCAGATAACAGCCCAGCCTGTAGAGGACACGCCATTTGGAGATTTAGCTAAGTCGTTACCTGATATAGAAAATGTAATAGAATTAAAGAAACGGAGTGCATAATGTGTAGTGCTAAATTTGGAACTACTGACAAACCTTTTAGTAAAATTGATATGGTCGTTGGTTCTACAACTGGAGAAACATTTTCACAATATATAGATAGAACAGTAGGATTAAAATACTTTAGACCTCCAACAAAGAAACCAAAGGAAGAAAAATCAATTAAATATAGAGTATGAAGAAGTCAGAATGGCAAGGACTACCAGAACCTTACGATAAAGACTTTAGATACTTTTTAGTTTTAGTTTGGAGGCATTTACAGCTACCAGATCCAACAACAGTACAGTTGGACATAGCAGAATATATGCAAACAGGTCAGAAGAGAAGGATTATTGAAGCGTTTAGAGGTGTAGGTAAGTCATGGATGGCAGCAGCGTATGTTTTATGGTTACTAAGGAACGACCCACAGAAAAAAATTATGGTGGTGTCGGCCTCGAAGACAAGGGCTGATGACTTTGCACAGTTTTGTTTACGGATAATACAGGAGATGCCAATACTAAAATGCCTAGAACCAGACAAAAATGAGCAAAGATCAGCTAGTAATAGGTTTGATGTACGTCCAGCTATACCCGATCAGTCAGCTAGTGTAAAAAGTGTAGGTATATTTGGTCAATTAACTGGTAGTCGTGCCGATTTAATATTGGCTGATGACTGCGAAGTACCAAATACAGCATGGACTGTAGGTATGAGAGAGAAATTATTGCAATGTTGCGGTGAATTTAACGCTATTCTTAAGCCTGATGGAGAGATAATGTTCTTAGGAACACCACAAACAGAGGAAAGTATATACAACAAGCTAAGACTTAGAGGTTATGACTGTCGCATCTGGACTAGCAGATACCCTAAAAAGCCAGAAAAGTATGGAGATGCACTAGCTCCGATGATTTCCAAGCTATCTACTACGTTAGCTGGTCAACCAACCGACCCAGATAGGTTTTCTGAGATGGATTTATTGGAAAGAGAAGCTAGTTATGGTCGGTCACAGTTTACTTTGCAGTTTCAATTAGATACAACGCTGTCTGACTTGCAACGATTCCCTCTCAGATTAGCTGATTTAGTCGTAATGGAAGTAAAAGATCACGCTCCTGAGAAGGTTGTATGGTCATCTGGAGCAGAATATAGACTGACAGACCTACCAGCTGTAGGTTTTAGTGCAGATTATTACCATAGACCAGCGTTTTTACATGGCGATTGGATTCCTTTTACAAGTGTGGTGGCTTATATAGATCCATCTGGTAAAGGTGCTGATGAAACAGCGTACAGTATAGTCGCACATCTAAATGGAAACTTGTTTGTTTTAGAAGTCGGCTCGTTTTGTGAAGGTTATACAGAAAAAGTATTAACTGGTATAGCTGAAGCTTGTAAAAGAAACAAAGTTAACTTAATACTTTTAGAGGATCAGTTTGGTCAAGGCATGATGGAAAGTTTATTACAGCCATATCTACGAAAAATTTATCCCTGCACTATAGAAACTAATAGAAGTAACGTGCAAAAAGAAAGAAGAATAATAAATGCATTAGAACCAGTAATGAACCAGCATAGATTAATTATTAATAGGTCGGTTATTGAAAACGATGCAAAACCTAGAGATGAAGATTCTGTTGATAAAGCTTTAGGTTATCAATTATTTCATCAGATGACCCATATAACAGTTGATCGAAACTGTTTACAAAACGATGACAGACTTGACTCTTTAGCTGGAGCGGTGGAATATTGGAATGAATCATTAGCAATAGATGAAGATAGAGCTATCCAAGATCGGGAAATGGAATTATGGGATCTGGAACTGGCTGCTCACAGGGGGGATTTGGAAAATGCTTTGGACGCACAAATCTTGGGTATCCCGCTTGAAAAGCTCGGACATCCAAGTACAACAGGAAAGTGGAATCGTGTCACAGGACATTAAACCAGAAAAAGTTTTAAGGCCAAGAGCATGGTGTATAAGAATACCAAGAACTTATTGCGGAGATTTAGGAAGTAAAAATGTTGGTGGTTTTCAAACAGTCGTTATTGCATATGACCAACGCAATGCTTGGGAGTCAGCTATGGGTTCTGAAGATTGGGAGATGCTACATTTCCCTGTAAATTGTGTATCAGTTTTTCCTACTCAACCTGTCTAAAAACTGTCTTTCATAGTTTGCTCTAACGCTGAATTTCTTTTATTAAAGTTACCTATAATGTCTAATACGTTCTTTGGAGCACTACTAGCATCATTAAGAAATTGACCATAAGAATTATTATTGTCTATTTGACTTTGTAAAACACCTATATTTTCAGCATCTTTCATTCTATTAGCAGCTTCTCTATCTAATTTATTATTATCTTCTTGTTGGTAAGCTCCGCACATTACTTGTCTTCCAATAGCATTTCTCTTATTTTAGCAACAGCAAGGTCGTCTAGCTTGTTTTCACTAAGCTTTGCTAATGCTTCTAAAAGATCACAAACCAAAATAGATACGGATTTTGATTTTAAGAAAGCAAAGATAATTGGACGAATTAGACTAATCATTTTAAGAATCTATGGTTAATATAAATGTAGTATAGATTGATTTCTATGGAAGAACAAGAAAAAGAAGGAACAGATTGGGCTGATCTTTTTGGTCATGGGGTCAGGTTTATGATTTTGGTATGGTCGTTAGCGATGATGACTCTTGGATACATGGATAAGATTAGGAACGATGGAGCGTTTTTAGCTGGTTTGACGAGTGGGGTGCTAGGTAGCTATGGCATTTCCGTTAATAAGAAAAAGGGTGGCAACAGCAACAACAAAGACAGTAAGATAGTAGATAATAAAGACAATACAGTAGGCATCACATGAAAAAATTAATTTTATTGGGTTTATTTATAGCTGCACCTTGTTACGCAAATGGAATCCCCACTTGGAGTACTGGCTCTAGCAACCGCACAGAGAATACTACTCAAACTATTACAAGGTCTATAGTTACAGAGAAGTATGGATCTGCTATAAACACTTGGGAAGCATCAAACATAGAAGTTACAAGTGCCTCAAGTGGTGGCATAGCTCATTCAGATGCAGTTTTTACTCCTAAAACTGCTACAGATGATTGGTCGTTATCTATAACTACCAGAGCATCAGGAACTAAAATAGAAGAAATTACACAGAATGATTCGATTACGACTACTAGCGTTATCACTTCTTTGTCTGTCTTTAGTCAGTAAAGCAAAAGCCGAAGGCGATACAAACGTACAGGCTCAACCTAATGCTGTAGGTAACTCATCAATAATTAATCAAAATATGAATATCAATAATGGAATGACAGGTAAACAACAGTTTGGATCTTTAGTTTGTAGCCAACCTACTATGGCTGTAACTCCTTTTTATACAGGGAATGACTCACAAGGAGAGGATACATATTCTATAAATGAAGGTTGGGGAGTGCAAATGAGTTTTATGATCCCGCTTGGAGATAATAAAACTTGTAATGATTTAGCAAAAGTAAAGCTAGGCCTAGCCATAGAAGAACTAGACAAGCAAGTGCATGATAAGCACCTAGTTCGTGTTTTGAAATGCCAGCAACTTCACGCATCAGGCTATATGATAAACCCTGCTTCTAAGTACGCATACATCTGTGCTGATGTCATTAATATACGAAGTTATGTAAAAGCTAATCCTTCTTTGTTTGCAGATCCTTTACCTCTTTCTTCAGAACCTTAGTAAACATTTTCTTAAATGTTTTCTTGATAAAAGCTAATACGCTTTGCATAGCAATCCCGCCCGCCACGCTCACTACACTTGCAGTTCCCGCAGCGATTACAGAGGACGCAATTACTTCTGGAGCGGGAATAGGCATCTCTCCGAAAAATGGTATATTAAACGTAGCTATAGTTTCTTCAGTTGATAAAATTTCTTTGGTGTTTGGCGGGATTGTCGGTATTATCTCTTGTTTTAGTTGTAACTCTTCCTCCTTTGAAGATGCTGTTTCTTCTTCAGCAGAAGATCCCTGATCTCCCAAACCCGACTCTACCTGTTCCAGAGATGGAAGCAATACAGGATCAAGGTATGGAACGTCTGCCACAGGTGGATAAAAAATTGTTTTAGGCGGTACTAATACATCTATTTCTGGGATCTGCGGTAGATATTCGTTCATTTTTTGATAGTATTAACATAACCTTATACTTATTTATTACACATAGCATCCTTGAGGGGAATCAGACTAAGTGAAATAAGGATGGTTAATCCCAATTTTATTTCAAAATTCCTATGGCTAATTTTAGTCCAAGTAGGCTAGGTCTGGTTAACAATACAGGTACTGGCTACAAAGATTTATTCTTAAAAGTTTGGAGCGGAGAAGTACTTTCAGCATTTAGAAAGGCTACAATCTTCGAGCCATTACACACAGTTCGCACTATCCAATCTGGAAAATCAGCACAATTTCCAATTATTGGACTCGCTAGTACTAGCTATCATGCAGTGGGTGAGCAACTTACTGGTTCAGCTATTAAACACGCTGAAGCTACTATAAATATTGATGACAAACTTGTATCTAATGTATTCCTAGCGGACATCGAAGAAGCTATGAACCATTACGATGTAAGGTCAAAATATACAGAGGAGATGGGAAATGCTTTAGCCTATCGCTTTGACGAAAACGTAGCTGCTGTAATATGTCAGGCTGCTAGAACTGGTACAAACTTCAATACAGATTTAGCTGGTGGTACAAGAGTTAAGATTCTTAAGTCTGGTACAGCAAACACCGCTGCTGCTGTTGCAGCTGTTACTGGTGCTGATCTTGTAACTGCTCTTTGGACTATTGCTGAAACATTTGACAGCAATAACATTCCAGAAAACAACAGATACTTTGCACTTGATCCAGCAAACTACTACAAGCTTGCAAGAACAACTGATGTTCTTAACAGAGATTGGGGTGGATCTGGAGCATATGCTGATGGAACTGTTCTTAAGGTTGCTGGTATTACGATTATTAAATCTAATCATCTACCTAAGTCAAACAGATCCGCAGTAACTGGAGAAAACAACACTTATCATGCTAACTATACAGATAACATTGGTTTGGCATTTACTCCAGATGCAGTTGGAACAGTTAAGTTAATGGATCTTAAGATGCAGCAAACAGGAAATGATGTTTCTGCAATGTATCAAGGTACATTTATGGTTGGTTCTATGGTTCATGGTACAGGGGTCTTACGTCCTGACTGTGCTATTGAAGTATATGCAGCTAACTCATAAGTAGATATGATAGGGGAGTACACTTACTCCCTTATTATTATGCCTAAAGGTAAAGGAACTTACGGAACTAAAAAAGGTCGTCCTCCCAAAAAAGGAAAATAAATGGTACTTGCAAGAACATCTAAACTTCAAGCAGTTAATAAGGCTTTGCAAATGATGGGCGAGAGCCCATTAAACTCTTTGCAAGGTCTTCTTGGTTTGGGAAACTTAGCAGAAGAAACTTTAGATAGCGTTAGTCGCAAAGTACAAGCAGAAGGATGGTCATTTAATACTGACTATCAAATGACTTTGACTAGGGATTCTACAACTAATGAGATTTCAGTTGGAACTAACGTCAGCAGAGTTGTTGTTGATCCCTACGAATATTATGACGTTGATGTTGTACAACGTGGAAGTAGATTGTATGACAGAAAAAACAATACTTATGTCTTTTCAATAAATTTAAAAGCGGACATGACTGTTATTCTTGAATGGGATGATTTACCAGAACACGCTAGAGTTTACATAATGCATAAAGCTGGTAAAGAATTACAAGAGAACATGATTGGAAGTAAAGATTTAACAGAGATAAATATGGTATTAGAACAAGAAGCTAGAACACAATTTATAGAAGAAGAAACAACTTTAAGCGAGCATAATATGTTAAGAGGTCATGCTCGAAAGGGTTTCCCTGTTCAAGGATTTAGACCTATTAATGTTATGGAAAGATAAGTATGGCATTAATTAGTAGCACTATTCCCAATATGATTAATGGGGTTAGTCAACAGCCTCCAGCATTAAGACTAGCTTCACAAGCAGAATCAGTTATAAATTGTTTATCTTCTCCAGTAGAAGGATTAACTAAGCGTCCTCCATTTAATCATATAAAAAAGATATTAAGCGGGTCAGCTGGATCTGGACATCCTTTTGTTGAAGTTGTAGATAGAGATGGAACTATTCAATATCTAATAATGATTAGAGATGGAGCTATAGATGTATTTGATTTAAATGGTAATGCACAAACAGTTGCAACTCCTAACGGAACTGACTATTTAGACATTACTAATACAGCAGAACCAGCAGATAAATTTAGAATTGCGTCAGTAGCTGACTACACTTTTATATGCAACAGAGAAAAAGTTGTAACGATGGATCATGCTGGTACTTATACACAATCTGGTACAGCAATAACTGTTAACTCTAATGGTCATGGGTTAACTTCTGGAGTAAAAATACATAGATTTCACACATCAGGATCTAGTGTTGATGGCACATATGTTGTAACTGTTGTAAATGCTAATCAGTTTACATTAGTTGGTGCATCTGCAAGCACTAGCGGTAATTGTAGGTTTAATGAATTGTCTCCAGATGTATCAGCAAAAGGTATTGTATTTATAAAAGCTGCTGATTACTCTACGACTTACGAAGTAAAAATAAAAAGTGCTAATGGAAGCAGTACTTTAGCAACAGCATCTTTTACAACTGCTGCGGTAGGGGGCACGTTACCAAACTCAGGCACAATCGCTACTGATTTAAGAAATGATTTAGCAAGTGCTTTACCTAGTGGTTGGACGTTTACTGTAGATCAATACATTATTAGAATAGAAAATCAAGCTGGAACTGATTTTGTTTTAGAAAGTAGTGATACCAAGTCTGGAACTTTTACCAAAGCAATTAAAGGAGCTATAGATACTATTAGCGATTTACCTACATTATGTGAAGATGGATTTGTTGTTAAGGTGCAGGGATCTAAAACTACAAGATTAGATGATTATTACGTTAAGTTTGAAACTTCTAATGGCACAGGTTTTGGTTTTGGTATCTGGAGAGAAACAGTTGGGCCTTTAGAACCATTTAAATTTAATAAATCAACAATGCCTCATGCTTTAGTTCGTGATGCTGCTACTGGTAATTTTACATTTCAAGAATTTGATTGGAGTCCTAGAATCGCTGGAGATTTAGCAACTGCTCCTACTCCTACTTTTGTAGGTACTACGATTAACAACATTAATACTTTTAGAAATAGATTAATACTTTTAGCAGATGAAAACGTAATAATGAGTGCTGCCGATAGTTACGATAGATTTTTTCCTGAGACAGTACAAACTATTGTTGACAGCGATCCTATTGATTTAGTTACAGGTGGTACTGAAATTCATTTCTTAACGTCTAGCTTGGCTTTTGCTAACACTTTATTGTTATTTAGTCGGCATGGTCAATTTAGGTTAGATGCTGGAGCGTCAACTATTGGTGGTGCTTTAACACCAAAAACTGCGACTATTACAGCTATAACTACATATGAAACTGAACCAACAGTTGATCCTATTGCTGTAGGTCGAACTGTTTATTTTTCTGTACCTAAAGGAGAATTTAGTGGTTTGCGTGACTTTTATCTTCCAGATATAACTGCATCAGTGCCAGTATCAGAAGAAGTTTCATCAGCAGTTCCAAGATATATTCCTAAAAACATAACAAGTTTAATTAGTTCTGCATCAGAAGAAACTGTTATAGCCATAAGTAAAGATGAACCTAAACGTATTTATTTTTATAAATTCTTTTACGAAGAAGATTCTAAGCTGCAATCTTCTTGGTCATTCTGGGAACTTAAAGGAGATAAAACTGTAATTGGAGCTTCGATTATAGATAGTGACGTTTTCTTTGTGATTCAATATACAGATGGAGTTTACCTAGAAAAATGCTCATTACGTCCAGAATCAGTCGATGCTGGTTCTAACTTAGAAATTTTATTAGATAGAAAAGTAGATGAAACTAAATGCCACATTAATGTAATTAATCAAGGTGGTGCTGGTGTTCAATCAGTTATATCTTTACCTTATCCAACTGCTACTGCTGGAATACAAATTGTTGTTGGTCGAGATGTTGCTAACAATACATTGCAACATGGAGAAGTAAAAGTTCCAAGTGCTGAAACTTTATCTGGAGCTACGCAATCAGGATTTAGTGGTAACGGAACTATGACTGTATTGGGAGATTTAACTAACGCAAAGTTTTTTATAGGAGAAAGATATGACATGACTTACGAATTTAGTACACCATATTTAAAAGAACAACCAACTGGAGGTGGTGTTGCGGTAGTTGCTGGCCCTCGATTACAAATAAGAACTTGGACGTTTGTTTTTGATGATACCTCTGCTTTTAAAATAAAAGTAACTCCAAGAGGTAGAACTGCACAGACTTATCCTTATAATGGGTTTATTGTTGGTCAAAACCCTCCAGCTTTAGGTCAAGCACCTTTCTTGGCTGGTAAATTTAGAGTGCCAGTAATGGCACATAACAACGATACTAAGGTCGAAATATTAAGCGATAGTCCACTACCCTGTCGTATTCAATCATCAGAATGGGAAGGATGGCTACACACCAGAGCAAGACGACTATAAGAAAGTTTACTTGGCGAAAGTCAATACTTTCTGACGTTGTAGAACTTGCAGCAAATATGCGACAAGAAGATAAAGAGGAAGTATTAGCTTACTCTGGATCAACTCCGCAAGAAGCTTTGTTTTATTGTTTTTTTAATAGTCAACCTTGCATGACTATGATTGGTAGAAAAGGTAACTTAATGGGAATGTATGGAGTAGTGCCTTGTTCTGCAAAGGTTGGAAGGATATGGATGTTAGGCCATAAAACTATGACTGATGACTATAAAGATGTAAGAGATTTTTTAAGATATTCTCCAATGGAATTGCAAAAGTTTCATTGCAATTATCCACTTTTATATAACTATGTTGATGAAAGAAATACAACTCATATAAAATGGATTAAGTGGATGGGTTTTTCAATTATTAAAAAACACGCTACATTTGGTGCAGCGGGTCTTCCTTTTTACGAATTTGTAAAGAACTAATTATGTGCGGTGCAATTCCTATAGCTGTAATCTCAGGAGTCTTAGGTGTAGCTGGTAGCTATATGCAATACCAGCAAGCTAAGACAAATGTTGCATACCAAAACGCCCAGCAAAATTTAACGCATCAAAGTAATCTCTTACAGGCACAGTCAAGTCGAATGACTGAAGAGACAAAGAAATTGATGAACGAAGATGCTATTGCTCATGCAAATTATTTAGCAGACTTGCAGTACGAAAGAGATAGTACAAATATAACTATGAATCAGATGCAGCAGCAAGAACAAGCAGCACAAGAAAAAACTGCAAGAGGTCGGACATTCTTAGAAAAGAAAGGAGAAGTTGCAGCATTAAGAGGATTAGGAACAAACGCATGGACTTTGATTGCGGATATAAAACGCACACAAGCAGCAGCAGACTTTATAACGAATCGAAATACTGCGTTTAGTTTACAAGGCACTCAATCGCAGCGACTTGATGCACAGTCTAATCGGGCTAGTAGGCGAGGCCAAACTGCAACGTATCTTAAGAAAATGGTACTTGATCCTGTCAAACCTCTGGAGATACCGAAACCGAGCTTTGGGCCATATGCTCTTGGCATGGCTAGTTCTGTCGTGGGTGGCTTTAGCACTTATTCAACTTTGTCAACTGGCGGTATGCCAAATTGGAGCTTGACGTAAATGGTATCTGTAAAAGGTTTAAGTCTTGGCAAAAACGAAGACCCTAAGAAAAGAGGATCTGGACAAGCCAAGCAAATATCTCTTGATGGATTAACTGTTAGTCCTTCAACTGGTAGTACAAAAATAGAAGAGCCAAAAATATTAAATGCTAGATGGTATGGGGAGACTGCTGTAACTCCAGCAGCGTTAACTAAAATTCCACAATTAGAATTGCCTAGCGTAGCTGGTGTTATTGAAAACGCTACTCCAACAGATGCTGGTGCATACGCTGAAGCCTTTAGTGATTTTGCTGGTCAAGTAAATAATTTTGGTTCAGCAATGCTGAAAAGAAATGAAAAGATACGGAAAGAAGATGAAGCTATAGCATTTAATATTATTAACAGGTTTGGAGAAGGCGATAGCCCTGTTAAAAAATTAGAAACTTATATAAGCAAAATAGAAAAGGATACAGAGCGATTAAAAAATAAAGAAGTAATTAGTGAAGCTGACAAAGCACAAATATTAGATAATGAAAAATTAATTAGACAGATAAATAAAAGAAGAAATCTTGGCGAAGTTTTGCTATCTCAAGACAGGGAAAGAGTAATAATTAATAGGGCAATGACATGGCCTAGCCATTCAAAAACTGTTCTTGTTCCTGATACAAATTTAGATGGAGAGATTACTGACAACAATGGAGAATTAAAATCAATATCAGTTACTGACTTAGATCCTAAAGACGCTAGATATATAAAAGCTTTTAATGATTATGTTTATGGAGGTGTTCAACTTAGTGCTTTTGAATTAAAAAATGTAGAGCCTAAAGTTTCTAATGCATTGTACAACTCAATGCAAACACAAGATAAAGTTTTTACAGATAAAACAAAAAACAAGATACTCAATTCGTCAATGAACAACGTAACATTGACGTTACAGCAATTAAAAAATGACGGAAATACCTTTGACGTTGCAAATTTTGTAACAGGATTAAATAATGATATTGATTTTTTAAAGAACACTCATATGTTCACAAGGGAAGAACAACAAAAATTTATATCAAACATAATTGCACAAACACAATATTATCTAGGAGAAGCTGGTTTTCATAATACTAGAGAAATTATAGAAACTATGTTTTTGGGAAAAAATATAGGACAGGAAGATCAAATATTTCCATTGATGATTGGGCCTCTGGAGGAAAGAGTTAACGCTAAAGGAGACTTAAATAAGAAATTAAGGTTAGTAGATCTTATTGGTGGAGAAGCACAGTTAAATTTTCTTATTGGACAAACAGAACAAAAAAATTTACAGGCAAATGATAGAAGTGAAAAGTCACAAATAGCCAGCTACGAAGGATCTTTTGAAACTATTTTAAAATCTCCAAATGAAGGAGGTAAAGGTACTTTGTTTACAGATATAATCATGGGTGCGACTGATAATATAAAAGGTAATGTTTATGTACAGACAGCTATTAATGCATTAAAGAAAGAAAGAGATACGTTAATACAAGCAGCAAATGGAGATCAAGATAAAATTAATGCAATAAATAAAGCTTATAACGCAAAACGTAATGACATAAAATACAACATTGAAGCACTTGAGTACGAATCAGAAAAGAATAGTCTTATATCAAGAAGTTATGACTTGCTTACTGGCAGCATGACTAAAGCAGAAGAAGAACTTTTTAAAGAAGATCTAGAACTATTTAAAGATCACTATAAAGATTTACCAAAATTAACAGAAGATTTAAAGATCGTTAACAGCAACTTAGTTAACTCTGATAAACAAGATTTTAGAAGTATAACTAAATCTGGAAATGATTTTGTGAAAAGTTTGTTTAATACTTGGGCTGACAAAGAGCAGTTACAAGATGAAAATTATGACGAAAAAACTGTTTGGAACTCTGCTTTACCTTCTATACAAAAAGAAGTTAGTGAAATTATTGAAGATGCTAATGCAGCTTTTCCTAACGATATAGACCAACGAAATAATTATGTAATGAACGAAATACAAAAAAGATGGGATAACGGAGGTTTTATAGAAGGCAGAAGAAAACCAAATACATCTCCTTTGTTTGGTAGTGGAGATTATAAAAACACACTTAAAAAACTTACAAGAGATACTGGCTATAACAAAAAGAATGGTGCAGATGCTAATGGGATATTGACAGATATGGCTACTTTGTCTTCATACATTAACTCTCCTAATCAACCTATTTTTACTAAAAAGGCTTTAGTAGGTAATGGTTTTACTTCAAAAAAATTTGGTGGACTACTTGCATCTTGGATGTCAGGAGAAGATATGCCAGAAGGTTGGACTATGATTGAAAAGAATTTATATAAAATTAGAGGTCGAAATGGAACTTATACTATTGATGATTTCTTAATAGATCAATTAGTAAAAGCTGGCATACCTATGAATAAGATTCCTGTTGAGGAAATAAGAGAAATGAAGAACATGAATCAGGAGCAACGTAGAAAACATTGGGAAGAAGTATTAACTAAATAAATTGACTATTTAGTGTAAAATTGTATGATTAAAGTTAATATGGGATAAAACCTAGATGGACGAAGAAAATTCAGTTAATACCGATGTAATAGAAGAAGAAGAGGAGGAAGAAGAAAGCCTGTTTAATTTTGGTAGCTATAAGCCTAATTACGATACAACAATAGAAGTCGATCAAGATAGAAACAAATCTATTTTTAATGAAGATGATAATGATTTTAATGAAGAGATTACAAACGTAGAGTCAGACGAAACAATTATTACTAGAGAAACAAACAAGGAACAGTATCTAAAAGGTTTAGCAGAAGGAAAGATAGATACAAAAACACATAGCAACATTTTAAATATTGAGTACGCTCCAGAACATCTAAGAGGAAAGATGCATTGGAGAAATAGTGCTGGAGATTTTTTAAGAATGATCGACAGGGCTGGAATGGGTGTCTCTCAAAATTTAGTTAATACAGGACAGAATGTTTTAAGAGGAGATATGCCAGCAACTATGGCAGAAGTTTTATCAGGAGATCCGATAAGTGCAGGGATTATGGGTTTTAAGGCAGTAAAAAAAGGGATAGAAAATAGAAGTTTTACAGATTTTTTTGAAGAACTAGGTTACGGAGAAGACGGAAAAACAATGAGTCTTCTTGATGCTGTTAACGTAACTGGCGGACAAGTTAAAAATTTTGAACAGTTTGATGCTATTTCTCCAGAAGACCAAGCAAGAGGTGTTGATTATGGACTTTTTGGATTACCTTCTTTAACTGAATTAAGTGGTGGCTATCCAGAGCAAGATACTGGTAGATTTCTTGCTGATGGTGCAACTAATTTCTTTGGTAATAGCATACCTTTCTTTGCTATAGCAGCGGGCATCATGGCAGAGCCTACTCCAGCTGGAGAAGTGGTCGCAGTTAAAACAGGACTTGCAAAGTTAAAAGCTAGTAGTCCAGCATTTAGAAATTTCTATAATCTTATTTCAAGAGACCTTTTAGGTAAAACAAAAACTGGACAAGTATTTAAAACAGCTTCTAAATTTTTAGTTAAAGAAGGTATAAAAGGTGCTGGTGCTGGTGCTATTGCAGAAACATTTGTAGGAGATCCATATGCTGATTATGGTTTAGATGCTATTCTTCCTGACTTTTTAGATTACGAAAATCGTGTAGATGATGGCTTTTTTAAAGCAAAACTAAAATCAATGATTGTATCGGAATTTTTGCTTGGCCCATTATTTGGTATAGGCATGGGTGGTATTGGTGTTGGAACTAAACCTATAAGAGAGCCAGTAGCTAGAGTTTTTAGTGGATTAAAAAAAGGAGATGGAAAAGTATTACAAGATGAAACTGCAAAATTTATTAAAAATGTAAAAAGTAAAACAAATAGATTTACAGGTAAAAACAGACATAAATTACAATTTGAATTTAATAAGAAAAATTTAGAAACTTTTGTAGATGATGCAGAAAAACTCTTAATTGATCCTATTGCAGAATATTTAGCTGACACTCAAATTGTTAAAAAATTAGCTGAAAGTTTAGGTTTTACTTATAGAGATATAGACGAAATAAAACTAGAGATAGATGACATACAAGCTAAAAGTAGAGAAAAACAAGGTATTGCTGTTACAAGAGACACTCAGTTACAACTTGAAAAAAATAAAATAAAAGATGCAGAAAGAAAATCAAATGTTGAAGGTCAAAAAAAGACAGAAATATATACTGAGCTTGCTGATGAAAAAGCTAAAGTGCAAGAGCTTGAAGCAAAGTTAAAAGAAGCAGAAGAGAAAGCAGAGAAACAAAAAAATTCATTTGTAAAATCAATTAATAATACTGCCAAGTCGGAAACAAAATTAGTCGAAGCATTAACTATAAATAACCAAGTACGTCCAGATCAAAGTAGAACTGCATACGACAAGATTGGGGTAACAAGTGCTAATAGACCTAAGACACCACTAGAAGTATTCCAAATGAATCCTAATGATCTTGTAATACGTCCAGACATTTTTCAGATAAAAGAATCAGGTAAGTTTAATAAGTCTGGAGTAAGCGGATCACTAGCAGATCAAACAGAATTTGACCCTAAATTTGCTGGAGTCGTAAGTGTATGGAGAGATGATACTGGGGAACTTGGGCCAGTAGGCAAGTTATATGTAATTGATGGTCATAACAGAATAGATTTAGCAAAGAAATCTGGCATTGAGTCTGTCAATGTACAAACAATAGAAGCACCAAACTCAAAGGCAGCACAAACACAAGCTGCAATTATTAATATAAATTCTTTTAACTACGACCAAAAAGGAGCTATAGCTGTAACTGATGTAGCCAAGATTTTAAGAAACGAAGAATCTCCTAGATCTTTAGCTGAAATGGGAATGAGTTTAAAGCAAAGAATAGTTATTGAAGGTATGCAGCTGGCAAGATTACCAAATCATCTTTTTGATAAATTATTAAAAGGAGATATAGGTTTACAAAAAGGATTGGCTTATGGCTCTCAACCTATCTCGTTTACTGCTATTAGCGATGTTTTTAAAGCTATAGATAAAAGTAACCCTTCGATAGAAAAGATTAAGCAAGCTGTATTAATGGCATCTGAGGCTGTTGATATGCCTCCCGAAGATGGTGTTATTCCTTTGTTTGCTGATTATTTAAAAACAACAAACGCAAAACAATTACTAGAAGTTAGAGCAGAAATCTCTGCACAATTAAAGAAAACACTTATCAGATTAAAAGCTGTAGGTACTAAAGATAAAAAAGCTGGAGTAGAAACTGTAGCTGGTAACAAGATAAACCTAGAAAATACACAAAATGCTTTAGTCGAAGCTTCTAAAACAAATGATTTGTTTAATGCTGTTGCTGCATCTGGAGGAGAAACAACACAGATAATAAAAGAATTAGCTGCACAAGTTAAAGGACGTAATGTTAAAAAATTAGTTGAAGCTAATTTAGAAAGAATACAAGATGCATTGCAGCTAGAAGAAGCACCTTTGTTTAAGAGATCTGAAGCTGTAGATATTATGCAAGAGATAGATAAGAAGAAGATGGATAAATTAAAGCAAATAGAAAACGAAACTCAACAAGTGACGTTTAAGCAAGAAGATATAGAAGTAATGAAAGAAGAGCCAAAATTTAAAGAAGAGTTTGAGCAGTTAGGAGAAACACAACAAGAAAGCGTAACTAAGCAATTAAAAAATAAAGGTAAAGTTACTACTAACCCAAGTAATATAACTGGCAAAACCTTACCTCCTTTAATAACAAATCCAAAAGCAAGAGTATTTCCAGAATACTTTGAAGGTTCAGATCAAAATTTATTATTTAGTGCAGTAGATAGCAGCAATAAAGTAGCAAACTTAAGCAATTTTGAACTACAGGATGCAGTAACAAGAACAGAAAGATTTAAGTTAACGACAAAACAAATAAAAAACATACAAGCTAAAAAAGCAAAATATGATAAGGCAAATGCAGTATATGAAGAATTAGAAAAACAAATTGATGAATTATTACAAGGCAAAGGAAAGCAAGGAAAACTTATTGACCTTGATCCAGATGCTGCTGATACAGAGCTAGATAAGTTAATGGCAGCAAGAGAAGCAGCAGATAAAGAACGAGCAAAATTTGTAGATAGCAGACTTGAATATCACTCAAAACATACGGCATTGGTTAATGCTTTAAAGCAAAGAGAATTAGAGCCAGCAGTTAATAACCTAAGAGAAGAGTCTATTGCAAACAGAGAAGAAAAGAAACGAATAAAAGAAGTACAAGAGTTAAAAGAAGCGATTGATTTTAAGAAAGCAAGAGGAGATTATAAAACTAAAAAAGGTTACAACCTTGATGAAGCACATAAGATTGATAACTTCACGTTTACTCAATATGGAGTAGAGCTTGAAGGCTTAGTTGATAGTCAAGGTAAAGGTTATAATCGTTTTTACTTTGGCAAACCTTCTCCTCGATATAATTCTGAAGTTATAGATTTTGTAAGTGATTTAGATATAGCTATATATACAGTTGCTAAACAGATAGCAAATGGATCATCTAAGAAAAGTAAATCTCATTATAAATATGTGGACTTGTTAAACGATTTAGGTTTAACAAACAATCAAATAATGACTAGATATAAAGAAATAATTGAAGAATTAAAAGCTGGTAATCTTGCTATTGAACCTTCAGAAAATTATTTTTCTAGTAAATTACTTCGAGTTATTTCAGATCTTGATACTGAAATGAAAGATATAGACGGAAGATATAGTTATGAAATAGATCCAGAAGCTATTATTAGCCAAAGAGTAAATAAGGCTAAAAAGGATCTAGACGCTAAAATTAACCAAGAATATCGAGATGTTAATAACCCTAAGAAGCCTACAGAAGATGAACTTTTAGAACCAAGAGAAGGAGATTACTACGAAATTATTGAAGATCAAGGTGGAGATATAGGATCTGATGAAGTTTATTTAGCTTTAGCTGGTTATCAAAGATCTCAGGTACAAGGCTTGATGCAAGAGATAGAAAAAATATCTGGCATAGATTTTAAATTAGTTTCTGATCCTATTGTCGGTGTAGCTGGGCCGAAGGCTGCAAAAGAATATGGTGTAGCTGTTGGTACAAAGATGCCAGCAAAAGGTTTTTATAGATCTGGGGAAGATCCTGTAAAAGATTTAATAGTCGTATCAATGGTGCATGGACAAGACTTTGCATCGTTTGGTGCTCTTACTGAGACTGCATACCACGAAGCCTTCCATAGATTATTTAACAGATACTTTACTAAGCAAGAAAAGAAATTACTTAAGGATGCATTACCACAGTTAAGAGAACTTGCTGCTCTTACAAAACCAAAAATGCACGACAAAATTTTTGGTTTAAATGGTAAAAAGCAACTAGGTATGGAAGAAGTTATATCAATAGCAGCATCAGGTTATTTACCAGCTAAAGAAGTTTATGAAAAGAAAATTGGTAAATGGGGTAAGGTCTTTGACAAGATTGAACAAATAGTCGCAAGAGTTAAAAACTTTTTACAAGGCAAAGGATTCCAAACATGGGAAGATTTATTCGATAATTCTTTCTCAGGAAAAATACAGTCAAGAGGTTTAGCTGCACAAGAAGGAGTCATAAAAGATAGTCCAATAGAAACTACTATGTTTGAGACAGATCCTGTTGAACTAAATAATTTATTTAAAGACAACTTAGAATCTTTAACTGATGGCAGTATTACTCTCGAAGAGATGATGTCTAATGTTTTACGTCCTTTAGTAAATAGAAAGTGGGAAACAAAAGGTTCAAAGTATTTTATACCGACTACAAATACAGAATTTATTGCAGCGAATAAAGCAATAAACCAAGCTATGGATAAGACAGTTGAAGCTTTGATGACACCTAATGCAGAGTTTCCAGATATACCAGCAGTTAAGTTAAGCGAGTTAAATAAGCTGGCAATGCAATTAATTGATGATGTCGATGGCAACGTAGATGAAGTTATAAAAATATTTAGACAGGCTACTAAGGGCGATATGTTGGCTATGAATGATTTATCTTCCTTTGCTGCTATACGTTTAATGAGAGATGGTACTACTGATATGTATGCTGTCGCTGCTAAAAATTACGAACTAGATCCTTCTCCACAAAACGCACAATTCTTAGTTGCAACATTTGAAAACTCAGCAAAATTAAATACTGCTTACGCTACTTGGGGAAGAGCATCTGGACAAAGATTGCAAATGATGGGTAGAGAAGTTGACTTTAATGGAGAGCAAATAACTATAAACGTAATGAACGCAGAGCAAAATATAACAATGAGAGGAGAATCTGGATCTGTACAAGATGCAATGAATAATGGATTAAAAGAACAAGATGAAGGTTTAGGAAATGGTGCTTACTTTACATCTGAAATAAAACCTAATTCTGTAGCTGGAGATGATGTACTTACTGGTAATTTAAAAAATACTAATATTGCTGACTTAGTAGAAGCTGGTGTTGGTTTAAAACAAATACTACAAGACAGAGGAGTTAATGTTAATTTCAATCAAACATTAAACAAAACACAAAAGAAAGCAATCAATGAGTATGTTGCAGAACTAGGAGTAGATGGTATTAGATTAAAAGGATCAGACTTAGGACTTGATGGAGATATTATATTTATTCCAAATATAGATAAAGCTAATAAACTTATTGGTTCTAAGGTTGAAATAACTCCAGAAGCAGAGCGTCCAGTTGGATTAAACAGAGAAACTTTTGAAGCAAGTTTAGCTCAAGGAACTAACATACTTAAAAAAGTTTTAGATGACGATACTTATGAAAGTATTTTTAGTGGAGAACCTAACGATAAAGCAAGAGAAGTTTTACAGCTATTAGCAGAAGTTAATCCATACCTTAACGACAAAGTTAATGGTACAAGGATTATGAGACATTTAAACAAAACTTTTGAGCAGTACCCAAGAGGGTCAATGACTCAACAAAACCTTGTTTCAGCATTTAGAAACTGCATATTCTTAGGAGTAAAAACATTTATGAGAGTTGCTGTCGGCAATAATGTCAGAGCAGTTTTACTTCCTATGCAAAAAAATGCTGGTGCAAACATTGGAAGACTAAGCGGTAATCTTAACGATTATGAAAGAACTGCTATGAATGTAAGAGAGCAGTTACAAGGTTTGTTTGGACATAGAGGATATTTAAGATCTCAAGCACATTTAATGCAAGCTATTTATTTAGCAATGCAATCTTTCAAACATAATACAAACTTTGGAAACATTGGTAAAGGTCAGTTTGAGGGAGGAAAATTTGGTGGTAATAATGGAATGAAATTATTTAAGGTCGAAAATCAAGCTGACTTACCTTTTGATTATCAACCACATAAAACACAATTACTTAAAGAACAACCTAAAGGTAATGAGTACTGGTTAAATCCAGACAATAATGGAATGGCTTTATTCTTGCATAGAGTTAAAAGTACCTTTGGCAATTTTAGTAGCAGAATGTTTGGTAGTTTAGATACTTTAATAACTACTGGTACAGCTATAGCCCAAGAAGAAATAAGACATATGGAACTAATTTTGATGGATATGTATTCAAGAGGAATAGACATAACATCAAAAAATGCATTAGATAAAGCAAGCTTAGAGGCAAAAGAATTAACTAGAAAATCTATGTTAGACGTTGAGATGGCTAATGGAGATGTTATTAAAGGTGGTTACTTTAGCTCAGAAAACATGAGACAGACTACAGAATATCTAAGTTTTACAGACGACATCAATATAAAACGAAACAAGAGAACTAGAGAGTATGCAATGAGAAGAGCACAGGAGCAAGGTATTACAGATCCTATGGAGCAAATGGAATTTGTTAATCAGTATTTAAAACTTCCTGATGCTGTTACAAACAAAGAAGGAATGAATCAAGCAAATGCAATGTTGTCTGGTGGAGCTAGAGAATCACAGCCTATAGGTGCATACGTTGATGTTAAGAATCCAAATCAGATAAGCAGTTTACCAACAAACCTTACAAACTTACCAGCTAATATAGTTGGTTCAATTACAGATCGTCTTCCAATAACTGGTGCTATTTTCCCTGTTAATAGAACTCCTAACAATATTATTAAAGGTGTTTTAAGAATGTTACCAGCAGCCAATGGGATGGTAGATAGTTACTGGAGAGATATAAATTCTGAAGATTTATTTGTAAGAGAAAATGCAATAGGAGAAGTAGTTACTGGTATGACTTTTGCTGGTATGGGTACTACTCTTCTTGCATCTGGAGCAATAGATGTACAGGCAGGGTATGGATTTAACAGAAAGAAAAGACAAATGTATATAGATCAAAAACGTCCAGCATGGAGTATTAGGTTTAGAAAGTTTGATGGTACTTATAGCGAGTGGTTTAGCTTAGAGGCTTTTGATACATTTGGAACAATATTAGGAATTGCAGCTAACTTTAGAGAGAATTTAAATACTATGCCTATCGAACAGTTTGTAAAACCAAAGGATTTAAACTATGGGAAAATAGATAGAAATGATGCTCTTAGTGCAGAACAGCAATCAGAAGCGTATGAAATAAACCAAGACGTTGCAATCTTAGCTTCTGCTCATGCAATCAGACTTGCTAAAGCTGTCATGTACACAGCAAAAGATACAGCGTTACAACAGATAGATAAGGGATTATTTAAAAGTTTAAATGACATACAAAGATTAATGGCTGACTTTTTACAAGGAGATGCTGTTATGAATAATTATGTGGTCGGTAGTCGTGGCCGACTTTCTGACTTTACAAGAAGGACTATGTTTGGATATGTACCGCAGATATTAAGAGATGTTCGTGTTGGTATAGATAATAAGAGAAGAGTAGCTCCTAACAGTAGAAGTGAGAATCCAGCTTGGGCTTTCGTTGAAAACTTTTTCTATCAATTAGGAACACAATTACCAGTAACATCTTTAGGTTATACAGTTGACATTGATGAAATAACTGGACAGCCAAAGACCTATGCTAGTTCTTATAATTGGGAGGCTATAGATAGTCCTATTCATAGGGCATTGTTATCAACTTTAAATCCATTAGAAGTATTTAAACCAACTCAAGAAAAAGATTATGGAATAGCTGGTGTTATTTATAATGAGTTAAATAGATTACATGGTAAAGGTGCTTACCCTCGTTTTATTGGTAGAAATTTCTTAAATACAGCTACTGGGCAAAAGTTAGATGATGTACAATTTAATAGAGTAAAACAAATTTTTGCAACTGAAGTGAAGCTAGATATTGTAGGTGCTGGAATACCAATGACATTTTCTGAAGCATTACATTATTTGATAACACAAAATGATAATTATCTTTTAGCAAGAGACATAGACCCTAGCAAGATAGGAACTTCTAAAACACAAGCTAAAGGTAATACAGGAGAAAATTTCCAATTCCCAGAAAGAATATCAGACAAGAGGATGCTTACAAAATTAAAGTTAATTATGAATGTAGCTAACGAATACAAGAAAGTAACTAAGGACAAATATCTTAATGAGATTGGAGAAGGTGGCAATGGAAGTAAGCAATTAGATCTATCACTTAAAGAATATGAATCAAGAAAACTTGCAACTCTTAACAGAGATAGTGAGCCAGTTTATGGACTAGGTGTTAATCTTAATGAATGGAGGGAAATTATTAATTCTTAGCTATGCCTTTTGCTCAATTTACTGCTACTGGTAATGGATCAACCAAGCAATTTACCATACCTTTCCCATATGTAAAAAAGGATCATATTGTTGTTGCACTCAATAATGTAACTGTTACTGGCTTTGCTTTTATAAATGATAATACTATTGAGTTCGATACTATTAGTTCAGCTACATCCACACAAGAGACATCTGGAGCACCTAAGAATGGAGTTGGAATTGAGATTACTAGAGACACTCCATTAACAAGTGCTCTTGTTGATTTTGTTGATGGCTCTACTTTAACTGCTGGCGACCTCGATACTGCTGTATTGCAGTTACTTTACGGAATACAAGAAGCTAAAGATGAAGCTGCTCTTGGTATTCAAAATACACCACAAGGGCAAGACGCACAAAGTAAGCCGATAATTAATGTTGCAGATCCTACTAATGCTCAAGATGCAGTAACAAAAGCATTTTTAGAAAGAGTCGGCAGTATTACATCTACACAAATTGCAGACGGAACTATTGTTAATGCTGACGTAAACGCAAGTGCAGCTATAGCTGGAACTAAAATATCTCCTGACTTTGGTAGTCAGAATATTGCTACATCTGGAACTGTTGATGGTCGGGACGTATCTGCTGATGGTACAAAATTAGATACTGTAGAAACTGGAGCTACTGCTGACCAAACAAATGCAGAGATAAAAACAGCATACGAAGCAAACTCTAATACTAATAACTTTACTGATGCCTTACTTGCAAAGTTAAATGCGATTGAAGCAAATGCGACTACAGATCAGACAATAGCAGAAATCAAAAGTCTTATAGCTGGCAGTCCTTTGGATGCTAGTCACCTTGCAGCAGATTCAGTAACAAGTTCTGAACTTGCAGCGAACTCAGTCGATAGTAGTGAGCTAGTTGATGGAAGTGTGGACACCTCTCACCTATCTGCTGATTGCGTGGACGCTACAAAAATAGCTGACAATGCTATCGGATCAGAACACCTACAGGCAAACTCAGTAACAACTTCTGAGATTGCAGATGCGGAACTATCAACACTAGCTGGTATGCAGTCTGCCACAGCATCTAAGTTAGCTGACAGTACAGCTTTGACTTCTGACATTGCCGATCTAAACCAGATAGATGGCATGACAAAGCAGACTACCATTACTAATAGTGATAGTCACTTTCCTACTTCTGGTGCGGTTGTAGATTTTGTAGCAGATCAGATAGCACCTGTTGGTGGACTAGAAGTTATAGCAGATGAAGATAGCTTCCCTGCAACACAACCAGTATCAGGTGTTGTTATAAGTATTGCAAACATAGATGGTCTTATAGTTAACTCTAGTGGTGTTGCTACAAATGCAAGAACTGTAGGTAGTGGATCTGATAACGTAACTATCAACAACTTCCCTGCAAGTCTTAGAAGTAAAACTATGGCTGCTGAATTAGGACTTCTTGTTAGTTCTACAGGTGCAAGTCAAACATATAACTACCATAAGCTATTAGCAAAAGAAGCAGATGTAGAGCAACTTAGTAATGATATAAATGACTTTGCAGCTAGGTATAGAGTGGGTTCTTCTAACCCTACAAGTGATCTTGATGCTGGTGATCTATTCTTTAATACTTCTACTCAAAAGTTATTAGTTTATAACTCAACCAATAGTGCGTGGGAAGAAGCACAGAGTATTGGTAACTTCTTTATCTCTACATTTAGTGAGTCGTTTGACGGAAGTAGAACAGACTTTACTGTAAGTAATGCACCTGCAAATGCTCAGCAGATAATCCTTAGTATCAATGGTGTTGTACAGAAACCTAATAGCGGTACATCTACACCTTCAGAGGGTTTTGCTTTATCTGGCAGTACTGTAAAATTAGCTGCTGCCCCTGCTAGTGGATCAGATGTATTCATAGTGGTAATGGGTTCTACAGTTAATATTGGAACTCCAAGTAACAACACAGTAACAAGTGCGATCCTACAAAACGGATCAGTAATAGAAGCTAAGTTAGGTGTAGGTGCGGTAACAAATACTAAGCTAAGTCTTATCTCTACTTCATCTGTAGCTGGACTTATTGTAAAAGGCGATGGTTCTTCTGATGGATATTTACAACTTAACTGTAGTCAGAATAGTCATGGCATAAAACTAAAATCCCCACCGCATAGTGCAGGGCAAAGCTATACTCTTACGTTCCCTTCTAATATTGTTAATGGTCAGTTTTTAAAAACAGATGCCAATGGTAATTTAAGTTGGGCTGCTGTAGTAACAGATCTGGTAAATGACACATCACCACAGCTAGGCGGTGACTTACAAAGTAATGGTAACGATATTGACTTTGCTGATAATGATAAAGCGATATTTGGAACTTCTGGTAATTTAGAAATTTACTCAACTGGTTCTGAGTCGCTTATACATGAAAATGCTACAGGGAACTTAAAAATTAAAGGGACTAATTTAAGGCTTGCTGATAGTAGCGATAATTTATATATGTTTATGACAAGTGGTGCGGGTATTGAAATGTATCACAATGGCAGTAAAAAGTTTGAGACAGCATCACATGGAGTAGAAGTAACTGGTAAACTAACTTTTGCAGGTGATGGGCATACGC
>Ga0209503_10000250_pt1 | contig 37125 bp, 27 predicted proteins | sample SouAtlMetagenome_2_FD_187448 | JGI IMG/M metagenome (GOLD analysis project Ga0209503, IMG submission 187448) | Marine eukaryotic phytoplankton communities from Atlantic Ocean - South Atlantic ANT15 Metagenome (SPAdes) (version 2) | ecosystem: Environmental > Aquatic > Marine > Oceanic | place...
CTTATGAATCGCCAAGCACAACTTCAAGACCAAATAGATGCATGTAACGCTTGGGATCTTGAAACAAAACTTGAAATTGCAATGGATGCTCTTCGCACTCCTGATGGAGATAAAAATATTGAAGTGCTTTCTGGTGGGGAGAGACGTAGGGTTGCTCTTTGTCGCTTATTATTACAAGAACCTGATGTTTTACTTCTTGATGAACCAACAAATCACCTTGATGCAGAATCTGTACATTGGCTTGAACAACACTTAGATAAATATAAAGGTACTGTTATTGCAGTAACTCACGATAGATATTTTTTGGATAATGTAGCAGGTTGGATTCTTGAACTTGACAGAGGAGCGGGCATACCATGGAAAGGAAATTATTCTTCTTGGCTTGATCAAAAGTCCAAGAGAATGGCTCAGGAGAATAAAACTGCATCAAAACACCAAAAAACTTTAGAGCGCGAACTTGAATGGGTTCGTCAAGGAGCAAAAGGTCGACAAACAAAACAGAAAGCAAGATTAAAAAATTATGATAAACTTTTAAGTCAAGATCAAAAACAACTTGATGCAAAATTAGAAATATATATTCCAAATGGACCAAGATTGGGGACCAATGTCATTGAATGCAAATCAGTAAGTAAATCTTATGGTGAAAAAATATTATATGAAAATTTAAATTTTAATTTACCCCAAGCGGGTATTGTTGGAGTAATTGGTCCAAATGGTGCTGGTAAAACAACAATTTTTAAAATGATTCAAGGGGAAATTGATGCTGATTCTGGTGTTTTTTCTGTTGGCGATACTGCCAAAATTGCATATGTCGATCAAAGCCATTCTAATATCAATGTTGATAAAACAATTTGGCAAAATTTTAGTGATGAGCAAGAGTTAATAATGATGGGTGGTCGCCAAGTCAATTCTAGGGCCTATCTGAGTAGATTTAATTTTTCTGGAAGCGAACAAAATAAAAAAGTTAAGCTAATTTCAGGAGGTGAACGTAATCGATTACATTTGGCTATGACATTAAAAGAAGAGGGTAATGTTTTACTTTTAGATGAACCCACAAATGATTTAGATGTAAATACTTTAAGAGCCCTTGAAGAAGGCCTTGAGAACTTTGCTGGTTGTGCAGTTGTAATTAGCCATGATCGCTGGTTTTTAGATCGAATTTGCACACACATTCTTGCATTTGAAGGAAATTCTGAAGTTTATTTCTATGAGGGTAGTTTCAGTGAATACGAGGAAAATAAAAGGAAACGTCTTGGAAGTGATGTAATGCCTAAGCGTATAAAGTATAAGAAACTAATTCGTTAAAGTTAATATTTGTGTTAAAGTTTAGTTTATTATTTACTTTTTTCTGACACTTTTTTAACTAAAGGGATAAGATATGATATCGAATAATTTAGTCCAGTTCCAATTTTAGTACTATCATATGTTTTTCCAAAGCCTGGTATGTAAATATTTTCAAAATTATTAGGTACAATTTCTGACATTCTAACTTTGAGTTGTATATTAAAACCAAGAAATAAATTATTTAATATTTCGGTTTTAACCCCGAATAGTAGCTCAATCCAAGACGAAGTCATATCATTATAGTCTATACTTTGCTGATTTTCAATTTGTCCCCAGGTTTGATTAAATGTATCATATATATTGTATAGAATTCTTTTTTGTGTGAAGTTACTTATACCAAGTCTTAGTCCACTAAAAATCAAGTTTTCCATCCCTGCCCAATTATTATACAGATTAAAGTCAATACCTGCTTTTAGATAACCCCCTGATGCAGACGAACTCAAATAATCAGTATTAGTTTTCTTATTCTCATATCCTAAATCGCTTGAAATATATAAGCGCTTTGTTATTCTATAATCACCATTTATTTCAAAACCAGTATAGTTAGTTTCGAATGCTGATTTCCCTAACTTGCTTAAATCTAATCCAAGTCTTAGTCCATATTTTTCTTTAAATACTAGGCTATCATTAGAGTTTTTATTTATGTCATTTTGTGATGACAATGGCAATGAAAATATCAATACCAAAAGAATTTTAATGAAATATCTGGACATGTTTCGTATTTTCATTTTGAACTTCATTATTACTTAGCTCCGATAAAACAATCCACAAATCAATATCACTATCAACATTAAATTCATTTAAATAGTAATTATTTTTATAGCCACAAGCACGTGAAACGTAAATAGCTTCTGTAGTGTAATTTACAGTTATAACGTCAGGATTTCCTTGAACTATACCGTCATTGATATCGTAGTTTTTGTATAACTTAAATTTTGATTGATCAAAATTTCCATTAAGTGGTAATTCAATCCTATCTCTTGAATTAACTGATTCGCCAATAATTGGTATCTCTAGTCCTTGTTCGTCTAACGCTACTGCAAATAAGCCAGGAACAGTTTTTGTGTCATTTAGATTTTCAATATCAAAGAACTCAATGACAAGTCTTGGAGTTGTCAGAGTACTTTCACTGCATATATCGTCAGGTTCACAACAAGCCAGACTAATAAATAAATAAAACAACAATATTTTTTTCATGTTTATTTTTTAATTTATTTTTTTCAAAAGTACAACATTTTCAACATGATGAGTTTGAGGAAACATATCGACTGCTTGAGATTTAATGATCTGATATTTTGAACTCATAAAAAATAAATCTCTTGCTTGTGTTGCACTGTTACAACTAATATAGATAACTTTTTCAGGTTCAATTTTCAGAATCTGTTGAACGACATCTATATGCATTCCATTTCTAGGTGGATCAGCTATAATTATATCTGGTGTTCCATTAATATTAATAAAATTATCGTTAAATATTTTTCTCATATCGCCTACAAAAAAATCAACATTATCGATTTTATTTAAAATAGCATTTTGTTTTGCTGCAATGACAGCCTCTTTAACAGATTCAACCCCAATAACTTTTTTAGCTTTTTTTGCTATAAACTGAGCAATAGTTCCTATTCCTGTGTATAAATCATAAACTAATTCATTACCATTTAGTTCTGCAAATTCACGAGCAATTTTATAAAGCTCATAGGCTTGTTCTGAATTCGTTTGATAAAATGATTTGGCATTAATTTTAAATTTTAATCCCTCCATCTCTTCCATGATATAATCTTTTCCATAAAAACATATTACTTCTTGATCATAAATAGTATCGTTACATTTATTATTTACTACATATTGTAAAGAATTTATTTCTGGAAAAGTTGTTTTGAGATAATTCAAAATAATATCGATCACTTTTTGAGATCCTGAGTAGAATTGTACAACTACCATTATATGTCCTATACTGCTAGTACGAATCATTAAAGTTCTAAGTATACCAATTTGTTTCTTTGGATCAAAAAAAGGAATCTTTTTTTCAATAGCAAATGATTTTAACTTATTTCTTATATCATTTGATGGGTCTTTTTGAAGCCAACATTTGTTAATATCTAATATTTTATCCCACATTCCTGGAACATGAAAACCTAATCCATTTCTTTGGTTCAAGGGTTCTTTTGATTTTACTTCATCCATAGTTAACCAACGATTATTACTGAACGAAAATTCCATTTTATTTCTATAAAAAAATATTTTATCTGATTCTTGGATAGGAATTATATTATTTATTTTAAGTTTTCCAATTCTCTCTAAATTATTTTTAACTTCTTTATCTTTATAATAAAGTTGTCTTGAATATGACATGTTTTGCCATTTACAACCACCACAACTACCAAAATGATCACAGGAAGCATTAATTCTATGTTTTGACAATTCATGTACTTTAGTAGCAGTACCTTCGTAAAACCCTTTTCTTTTTTTAAATGTTTGTACATCTACAATATCTCCTGGAACTGCGTTATTTATGAAAATGACTTTTCCATCTGGTGCTTTTGCTATACTTTTTCCTTTTGCTCCAGCATCAATAACAGAAATATTGTAAAATTTTTTTTTTCTATTTTTTCTAGCCATAGAACAAAAGTAATTTAAAATTTTACTTATTAAGTTATATGAATAATCAATAATGAGTAAATTTTATTCTCTTTTTTGTATTAAGTATTATTTTTTTTTCTTAACAGAAAAAATATTTTTATTTTGCAATGTCTGGATGATTTCTCTCCACATTTAAGAAGGAATAGTTTTATTTCCAATTTTTAAAAAACATATAGTAATGTCAATTTTAAAAGCTTCATCATCATCAGAGGCAATAAGCTTAGAAAATAATTATGGTGCTCATAATTATCATCCTTTACCTGTTGTGTTGAATAAAGGAGATGGTGTTTTTGTGTGGGATATAGAAGGAAATAAATATTATGATTTTCTGTCTGCATATTCTGCAGTAAACCAAGGTCACTGTCATCCAAAAATAATACAAGCACTTCAAAATCAAGCTGAGGTTTTGACATTAACATCAAGAGCATTTCACAACAATGTTCTTGGGCCATATGAAGAATACATAACAAAGCTATTTGGTTATGACAAAATATTGCCAATGAATACTGGAGTTGAGGGAGGTGAAACAGCTAACAAAATAGCTAGGAAATGGGGTTATTTGAAAAAAGGAATTAAAAAAAATAAAGCAAGAATTGTTTTTGCAAAAGGAAATTTTTGGGGTCGTACTTTAGCTGCTATTTCAACCTCTGACGATCCTCTTTCATATGAAGGTTTCGGACCATATATGCCGGGTTATGATTTGATACCGTATAACAACTTAGATGCATTAGAAGAAATACTAAAAGAAGATCCCAATATTTGTGCTTTTATGGTTGAGCCCATTCAAGGCGAAGCAGGTGTTATTGTTCCTAATGATGGATATTTATCTGGTGTTAGATCATTGTGTGATAAATACAATGTTTTATTTATTGCCGATGAAGTTCAAACTGGTATAGGGCGAACGGGTAAGTTATTAGCAACTGATTATGAATTGGCGAGACCTGATATTTTGATACTAGGTAAAGCATTATCTGGTGGAGTTTTTCCAGTTTCTGCTGTTTTGGCCGATAATGATGTAATGATGTGTATTGGTCCTGGTGAACATGGCTCAACCTTTGGAGGAAATCCGCTGGCGTGTGCAGTTGCTCATGCTGCACTTGAGGTTGTTGTTAATGAAAACTTAATTGAAAAGGCATTTGATCTGGGTAACATTTTTCGCGCTAAGCTAAATTCATATATAAAAAATAGTAAAGTTGTAAAATTGGTCCGTGGTAAAGGTCTTTTAAATGCTATTGTTATTAATGATGCTATTGACAGCAAAACTGCATGGGAGATATGTTTAAAGCTTCGAGATAATGGTCTTTTAGCTAAACCAACTCATGGGAATATTATTCGATTCGCACCGCCATTAGTAATTACTGAACATCAGCTTATTGATTGTGTAAATATTATTATCAAGACTCTTTCTGATTTCGAAAATTAAGTTCAAATATTTTATAATTAGAAATATTTTATTTCAAAGCAGTTTGGTTCATCTCTTGCATAGCTTTTTCAAATTCTTTTTGAAATTCACTAAAGTCTACAGTTGTAATAACATAAATGGTGTAGATTAAATACAGAACATTAATTATAAAAATTACAATAGAGACAGTCTTGGCTGTTTCCATACCATTTAAATTTCCCTCATAATTGTCAGGGTTCATCTTCGCATCTTTAATTTTTTTATTTGCTATTAAAACTGCAGGTCCAGATAGAAATACTCCTGTTCCTCCAACACAACAACAAAGTAATCCAAGTATACTTAAAACATAAATTAATGAAGTATCTAAAGATTTTTTCATAGTAATAATTGTTTAGTTATATAATTAAAAATTATTATGATAATTGATAAAAGCGCAAAATAGTTTTTTATTTTTTGTCTATACTTAAATCTGTATAATTTCGATATGGGAATCAATAAAAAAAAAATAATAATAAAGTATATTGCTGGATAAAATTGAAAGGCCTTATAAAATTCTGCATGGAATATTGCCGATATAGATCGCTGTAAACCGCAACCCATACATTCAAAACCAAATAATAATTTATTTAAACATGGTAGCATATAGCTTTTGAACAACATAATTTTTTTTCAAAGAAAGAAATAATTAATTAATGAAAAAAATTTCTTTTGAATTATTAATTAATTCAAAAGTTTTTATTTTTAAATTATATTGTTTTAGTTAATTATATGAATTGGATTAAATATACTTTTTTCTTAGTCGGTTTAATTTTATTGATTTTTGATGAATTAAAAAATGAAGACCATAGTTTTATGTCAATTGCTGGATTGTTATTACTTATAATAGGCCTTTATATCATTTCAAAAGGAATTGGTGATAAACCTGTTTACAACCCTTATGCGATAAAATCTTATGAAGAAGAGGAATGAATTTTAAAGTTGGAGATAAAGTATCTGTCTTAGATGTTGATTGTTCAGGTTATATTACAAAAATTATGGACAATACACTGTATGTTAAAACAGATGATGGTTTTGAAATTCCATATTCATTTGAAGAATTAGTTAAATTGGATAGTGAAATTCTCAACTCTTCGTTGATTTTTACTAATCCAGTCAAGGAATTTTCAAAAAATAAATCACTTAATAACAAAACAAGAGTATTTAAAAAAAATAGAAAACAATCAATAATGGTGGTTGATTTGCATATTGATAAGATCTTAAATTCAACAAAAGGTTTAAAAAACTTTGATATTCTAACTATTCAATTAGAAACTGCTAGAAAAAAATTAGACTTTGCACTTTCGAAGGGAATTAAATCATTGATTTTTATACACGGTGTTGGCGATGGAGTTTTAAAATTGGAATTGGAGTATATTTTAAGATCTTATGAAAATTTCAAATTTTTCCCTGCAAATTTTAGACAATATGGTGACGGAGCAACAGAGGTAATTATCTTATAAAAAGTTTTATAAAATGATCACAGTTTCATAGCTTCCAAGTGAAAAACTATCGGCAGATAAAATAGAAATATCAATGTTTGTGAGAGTTATTGTTACTCTAACAGTGCGAAAATATTGGTTTTCATTTGTAGATTGTATTGAGTAGAAGTTTGAAAAATTTTCATCCAGAAATCTTGGAATTGATGCCCCGGTTGCAATATCGTCAAACAAGTTTCCATTCCCATTTTCATCTTCATTAATAGTCAGTGTACCATCATTATCATCATCATTATCTAAGTAATCTGGAATTAAATCACCATCAGTATCTTGAGCATCAGATAGGTCTCCATCATTATTAGGATCAGGATTCTCATTAATTGTTAAAATATTATCTCCATCATCATCATTATCAATATAATCAAGAATTCCATCACCATCAGTATCATTATTTAGCTCAAATTCTGTAGGAACACCATCATTATCATCTTCAATATAGGTTGATATAAAATTAGCATTTCCACTATTTGAAACATAGTCTTCAGTTATTGAAATATTTCCTGGTGGATTGATAGAACAAATTATTTGATTTGGGTCGCCAGTATATGATCGGTAATTAAATTTTGTAGAATTACCGTCAATTGAAATATTTTGTGAATCTCCTGAATTTATGGGATTGAACATTGTCTGTGTAGCAGGTGAATTGGGTATTATTAAAGTTAATGACTGGTTAGGATTAATTTTAGTGTCATAAAATATTAAACTAGATACAGTATTTGTATTTTGGTTAGTGGCTTCAATTTCACATAAATTTAATTCTTTATCAAAATCTAATTGTACTTCAATGACATCTCCGTCATTACATGAACTGATAATTATAAAAACAACAACGAAACAAATCAATTTTTTCATGATAATTATAAAATTTTCACAAAAATAGTAGATTTAAATTTAATGCTATTATCAATTATTTAATTTGATTACTTTTGTTAAAATAATGTAATAAACAATGGATCAAATTTACCTAGACAATGCTGCTACAACCTGTGTTCGTCAACAAGTGATCAAAAAAATGGCAAGTGTTTTAGGATCTTTTTATGGAAATCCTTCTTCAACACATAGTTTTGGAAGATCATCAAAATCCATTATAGAGCAATGCAGAAAGAATATAGCATCATATTTTAATGTAAAACCGTCTGAAATAATATTTACTTCCGGAGGAACTGAAGCTGACAATCTTATTTTACGCTCAGCTGTTAATGATCTTGGAGTTAAGCATATAATCACATCTAAAATTGAACATCACGCTGTTGGTCATACGATTGAATATTTAAAACAAAATTTTGATATTGAAATTAGTTATGTGAAAATTTCAAAAGATGGAACAATTGATTATGAGCATCTTAAACAAATTTTATCAAATACTTCGCAATTAACATTGGTTTCTTTGATGCACATAAATAATGAAATTGGGACAATTTTGGACATTGATTACGTTTCAAATTTATGCAAAGAATACAACGCTTTATTTCACAGTGATACTGTACAGTCAATTGGTCATTATCCACTAGATCTTTCAAAAACAAAAATCGATTTTATTGCCGCTAGTGCTCATAAATTTCATGGTCCTAAGGGTGTTGGTTTTGCATTCATTCGAAGTGGTCTTGGAATAAAATCAATTATAACAGGTGGATCTCAAGAACGTGGATATAGATCAGGAACTGAAAGTCTTCATGATATTGTAGGATTAAATGAATCTTTGAAAATATCATATAATAAAATGAATGAGGAAAAAGCCTACATTGGTGGAATTAAATCATATTTTATAGAGAAATTAAAATATACGATACCCAAAATAAAATTTAATGGTTGTTCAGACCACCCCACTAACAGTACCTACAAACTAGTTAATGTATGTTTCCCAGTTGATGCAGAAAAGTCCTCATTGTTTTTATTTCAATTGGACCTTAAGGGGATAGCTTGTTCAAAGGGAAGTGCATGTCAAAGCGGAAGTGATTCAGGGTCACATGTTTTAAAAGAAATATTATCTAAAGATGATTTAGATAAGCCATCAATTCGTTTTTCGTTCAGTAGCTTTAATACAAATGATGAAATTGACTTTGTTGTAAACACGCTTAAAGACCTTGTTTTTGAATCTGATTAAAATTTTATATTTAGTCTTAAATTAAAAATTCTTGGGGTTAAATAATTAGGTATAGAATACTGTCTTTTGGAGTAAACATCTCTAACCCAAGTATTCGTGATTGAATTTTGTACATCAAAAATATTAAATATTTCAAAGCCTACAGATAATTCTTTAATATTACTTTTCCAGATACTATTTGAAATATTATTTCTATTAATTATAAGATAAGACATACCAACATCTGCACGTTTGTAATCTGGAAGTCTATTTTGGTAATCATAAACATCAGCATAGCTAGGGGACCCTCCAGGAACACCTGTGTTGTAAACTAAGTTCAAATACATTTTCATTTTTGGTAAATTTGGTATGTAGTCTTGAAATAAAATTCCAAACTTTAACCTTTGGTCCATTGGCCGTGGAATAAATTTTTTACCCGCAATTGATTCTTCAGTTTTTAAATAACCAAATGAAAACCAAGATTCCATTCCGTTTACAAATTCACCATTAAGTCTAACATCAAAACCATAAGCATAAGCTTTAGCATTATTGTTAGCTGCATACCTAATTCTTACATTTTCAACAGTATATGGATTTACATTTGATAAATTTTTATAATATGCTTCAGAAACTAATTTAAATGGTCTTTGCCATATGCTAAAGTTATATTCGTGACCTACTACAAAATGTATAGATTTTTGGGCTTTTACATCGCTATTTACATCACCATTATAGTCCCTTAATTCTCTGTAAAATGGAGGTTGATAGTATAATCCTCCACTAAATCTAAAGAGCATATCTTTAGAACCATCAGGTTTTATACCCAATTGCACTCTTGGACTAAATACCATTTGTTGTTTAGAATTGGTATTGTTTTCGTTTATTTTCCATTGATGTGAGCGAATACCAAAATTGTAAAAAACTTCATGCGGACCTATAAAACTTCGATTGCTCCATTGAGCAAAAGCTTGCATTCTATTAACAGTTGTATTGTTTGTTGATCTTATGTTTTCATATGGTGCTAGCGGTCCTGTATCAGGTGAGTAGGGCTCTGTATCAAAGTTATCTATGTTTGGCGGATTAATTGAAAACCCAGCAGAGTCAATAACTTCCCATTCAACTACACGATCTCTTATGTTTTCATGGCTATATTTGATTGACCATTCAAATCGATGTTTATTTTTTTTGTAATTACCTCTGTGCTCAATTGTTGAAATTAAAGCATCTAAATCGTTTCTTGCGTGATTAATCTGTGAACCAATTCCTTCTGAAAATTCAATATCTCCTAAATTTTCATCTCCGATATTGCTATTGACTTCTCCAAGGCGATACTGCGCCAATATATCAAAGTATTCTTTTTCTGTCGTTTGGAAGCTCGAAGCGATTATTTTTAAATTCAGATAATCATTTGCGTCATAAGAAGATTTAATTGCACCAAAATAAGTATTGTAAGAATCTTTTTCTTGTCCTTGGTAAAATACTAATAATGCAAGTGGGTCAGTTAATGTACCAAAATTTGTTTGACGAGTTTGGGGTTCATAGTTGTAATTGTTTGAAGTAATATTTCCTAGAAAACTTAACTTAAATTTAGAATTAATTTTATAGTCAATATAAGTTTGCGCATCTAAAAATTTAGGGTCAAAATTAGTTTTTGTTTCTCTAGCGTCAACTAGTAGACTATTATCACGATATCTTAAGCCAAATATTGCTGACAATTTTGAATTTTTTGAAATTCCTTCTGCAGTAATACTACCACCAAGCAAATTTAAATCTGCATCAACTCCAAATTCTTTAGGTTTTCTATATGTTATATCCAAAACTGATGAAAGCTTATCGCCATATCTTGATTGAAATCCTCCTGCAGAAAACTCTAAATTTCCCACCATATTTGAATTTACAAAGCTAAGGCCTTCTTGTTGACCAGATCTAACTAAAAATGGTCTATAAATTTCAACATCATTTACATATACAAGATTTTCATCAAAATTGCCACCTCGAACGGAATATTGTGAACTCATTTCATTTGAAATATTTACTCCTGGTAATGTTTTTAATAGATTTTCAACTCCAGGTTGAGCACCTTTTATTGTCCTTATTATTTTTGGTGAAATAGTAGTTACACCCTCTAAAGAAACACTTTTAGTTGATCTTATCACAACGGTTTCTATCTGCTCAAATTCGTTACTCAGTACGGGATTAAAAATGTATTTTTCTTCTGGTTTTAGGTTCAAAGTAATTTGAACTGATTTAAATGATATATGAGAAATTTTTATAGTAATATTTTCATTAGACGGAATTTTTAAAATGTAAAAACCATTGGGATTTGAAATTGTACCTAATTGGTTTGATTGAATACTTGCATTTTCAATCGGTTCGTTTTTTGAATCTAAAAGGATCCCTGTAATTGTTGACGATTGTGAATTGCTTTTTAAAACAATTAATATCAGAGTTGTAAGAATAAATTTATATTTAGATTTTAATATCAATCTTTTAATTTTCTATAAAAATTTGATTCAAATTTACTACTATTTCCAACATTGTCAGTAACAATTAACTCTAGTTTGTTTTCTGTACTATTAATTATTCCGTCATTAAAATCGTGTGTAAGTGTATTTGTTTTAGGGTCATATTCCATTAAAATCCAATCTCCATTTACTGTGGCTCTGTAGTTTTTAATTCCTGAAATATCATCAGTTATTTTTATTTTTAAGTATTTATTATTGCTTATCCAACTATCACTTTTGAAATTTTTTGCTTTAATTGATGGTGCCTTTCTGTCTATTCCAATTGTGTAAGTTCCTAAGTTTCGTGTTTTTGTTTTTAAAAAGTCTCCAATACGATTAGTATTATTATAAATAATTTTACCCTTTTTATTTATAGAGCCAATGAAAAGATATTTTTTATCGCCCTCAAAAATTTTTTTAATATTAAAATTGATTTCAATCGATTTTTGAAGAGGTATTGTTGGTTCATGTATTTTAATTGTATCATTATGTATTAAAAAATCAATATTTACATCATCATAAAAACTTTTGGGTGGTATCTCTACATAAATTAATTCATTTCCTAAAATTGTGTTTTTATTAGAAATGATATGTGTTTTATATTTATCATCCTTGTTTTGATTAGTTAAATCTTCAGCCCCTGCTTTGATCGGTATTCTAATATTTGTTTTATTCCCTTTATAATCTAAAATATCAATAGAAAAAAATGATTTAGTACTATCTAAAACTCTGATTAAGCCTTTATTTTTGTTGTAAGAAAATATACTCAGAGGATTATTTTTTTCGATAAATAGCTTTTGAATACGTTTTTTATTTTTTTTGTAATAATAGTAGTCAATATATCTATTAATGTGTTTCGATTCATCAAATGAAAAACGATTAAAATTTATTTCAATATACTTTTCAGAGTTATAATATGATTTTATAGATGCAACTCCATTTTTATTCATTGCATTATTTTGTTTATCATTGGCAACAACACCAAACCCAATTAATCCATTGGCAACAACTGTTGGAGTAACATAATTACCATCACTAATTTTTATAAGTTTAATTTTTTTCCTCTTTTCTTCCTCAATTACATCGCTATTCTCAAATTGAGGATATACATAGAGTTCGTAAATCGAAGGCTTGATTGTATCATCCACATGAATACCAAACATCATTGGATTAATTGGTCTTTCCTTATTGTCACGGATTTCAAAGTGTAAATGTGGCCCGGATGAACCTCCAGTATTTCCAGAGAACCCAATTAACTCATTTCTATTGATTTCAAGTAATTTGTTTTTTGGAAAAAGTTGAATTTCGTATTCTTCAATCTCATATTGTTTTGATTTAACGAAAGCCTCAATTTTTGGACAAAATTTTTGTAGATGTGCGTAGACACTTGTATATCCATTTGGATGTGTTATATATACTGCCTTACCATAACCATAGTGAGAAACTTTGATTCTACTTACATAACCTTCAGCTGAAGAAAATACACTTAAACCCTCAACGCCATTGGTTTTTATGTCAATCCCAGAATGGAAATGATTTGAGCGCAGTTCAGCAAATGTCCCAGATAGAACCAGTTCTCCACTTATTGGATTTAAGAAATAATCTTTTGGGTATTGATTTTGTGATGAACAAAAAAATAAACTAAAAAATAATAATCTGTTAATTATTGACATCTAATAAAAAATTAAAACATTAAAAGTGAAAACAAATACTTAGAGTATATGATATAATTGTTCATAAAATTAAGTAAAAAACAATTGTATTATTTAACTTGTAATGTTAAATTTGTTTTTATTTAATAAATTATAAATGAGCAAAGTTGAATCTACAGTAAATTCAATTAGTTCTAGGTTAGATAAAATTTTTCAAAAGATTAGCCAGCTTGAAATTGAAAATTCATCATTAAAAAATGATCTAAACACTTTGAGGGAGTTAAATAATGACAAAAATCTAGAATTAATAGAAAAAGAATCGGAGATAGAAGCTATCAAAATAGCTAATTCAATGCTTGGTAGCAATGATGACAAAAGAGAGTCAAAACTTAAAATCAATGCTCTAATCCGGGATATAAATGATTGTATAGCTAGTCTTACACAATAAATTTATGAGTGATAAATTAAAAATCAAAATATCAATTGCTAATAGGGTATATCCTTTGACAATTTTACCTAATCAAGAAGAGGGTTTAAGAATAGCTGCTCAAAAAATTGAAAAAACAGTTAAAAAATTTGAACAAAATTACTCAGTTCAAGACAAACAAGATGTTCTTGCAATGTGTGCATTGCAGTTTGCAGCCCAATCAGAACAATCTTCAATTAATAATAATAATTTAAATAAAGAATTAGAGGAACAATTAATTATGTTGGATAATCGCTTAGGGGATTATCTCAAATAATAATCTCCTTAAATGTATTAAACAATAATGCCTGTATTGATCAATTTTTTGATAAACTCAACGCGAAATTTATAAAAGGGATGCGTTTAGGCTGTAAAAGCATGCTGCCGTGTCGCAGATCCTTGATCAGTTTTTCAATCCTAAATCCTGTTTTAATGGGAGTTTATACGAAACAAGATTATTACAGGCTTTTTTATTGTAATAATTCGAGAGTTAAATAACTTTATAATTTTTTCTTGGATGAAATGTATTCATTACCTTTTTTAAATAGCTCTTATCTAAGTGCATATAAATTTCTGTAGTTGTAATGCTTTCGTGTCCCATCATTATTTGAATAGATCGCAGGTCAGCACCATTTTCTAATAGGTGAGTAGCAAACGAATGACGAAATGTATGTGGAGATACATTTTTTTTAATACCAGCCTTATTCTTTATTTTTTTTACAATTGTAAATATCATAGCTCTTGTTAATTTTTTTCCATTTCTGTTTAAGAATATTGTATCTGAATCACTAGTGGATATTTTAATCAATGGTCTATGAAGTCTTAAATATGATTGTATTATATTCTGCGTATTTAAACCGATTGGGACAAAACGTTGCTTATTTCCCTTTCCAGTAACTTTTATGAAATCTTCCTTAAGAAATAAGTCAGATAATTTCAAATTAATTAATTCGCTTACCCGAAGACCGCAACTGTATAACATTTCGATTATAGTGAGGTTTCTATATCCTAAGTAATTATTTAAGTCAATTGCTGCAATAATTTTATCAATCTCTTTCAACGACAATGTTTCTGGTAACTTTCTGCCAATTTTTGGAGTTTCAATTTGCTCCATTGGATTATCTAGTCTATAGTTTTCAAATACTAGATAATCAAAAAATGATCTCAGACCAGAAATTATCCGTGATTGAGTTCTAGAGTTTTTTGTTTTTGAAATCTGGAATAAAAATTCTTGAATTAAATATTTGTCTATATCTAACGAACTTATATTAATTTTATTCTCTTCTAAGAAATTTACTAGTTTTGAAACATCAAAGCGATAATTAACAATGGTATTTTCAGATAGACCTCGTTCTATTTTTAAGAAGTGTTCGAAATCCTTTATTGCATTTTTCCATTTCATAAAAGGTAATATTAATTACATTTCAAATTTACAAATTATTAATATTTTAAATTAACATCAAAACTATTTGAATAGAATTGAAAAGCCACTTATATTTGCAATCCTAATGGAGAAATGGCAGAGTGGTCGAATGCGGCAGTCTTGAAAACTGTTGAGGGTCACACCTCCGGGGGTTCGAATCCCTCTTTCTCCGCGAAAGCCTTGTGAGTCGCTGATTTACAAGGTTTTTTTTAAGTACTTTTTTAGCAAAGTAAATTAATAAAAAAACAATATTTCCTTATTTTTGAAAAAAATTAGAATATGAGTCTTTTAGATGCTTTAAAATGGCGATACGCTACAAAACAATTTGATGACAAAAAAATTATTCCAAATAATGAAATTAATCAAATCAAGCAAGGGTTTAATTTGTCAGCATCGTCTTATGGATTACAGCCAGTAACTCTTTTACTGATACACAATAAAAACATTCAAAAACAACTAGTTCAATTATCAATGAACCAGAATCAAGTTGCTGAAGCATCACATGTTGCGGTTTTTTGCGTAAAAACTAAAATTGATTCAGATTATATTAAAGAATATTTTGAAAGAGTTAAAACTATCCGAAAAGTAAAAGATTCAATAATTGACCCGTTTCGTAGTCATATAATTAATAGTTTTGATAAAAAATCATCCGATGACATTGAGCTATGGTCCACAAAACAGGCTTACTTAGCAATGGGTAATTTATTAGCAGTATGCGCAGATTTGAAAATTGATGCATGCCCTATGGAGGGTTTTAGTCCAGACAAATATGATAAATTTTTTAATTTAAAATCGAAAAATTTAAAGTCCGTATTAATTATGCCTATGGGTTACAGATCTAAAGATGATATTTTTTCGACAATGCAGAAGGTTAGAAAGTCTCTTAATTTATCGGTAGTTGATATTATATAATTATGCCAGGATTTGAACTTTTTGGTGAAAAAGAAAAAAGCGAGGTGCTAGATGTTCTTGAGTCAGGTATATTAATGCGTTATGGGTTTGATAATTTACGAAATGGTCATTTTAAGGCTAAAGATTTAGAATCCGAGATTACTAAACGATTTAATGTTTCTCATTCTCAGTTAGCTAGCAGTGGTACAGCTGCTATTAGCATGGCTCTAGCTGTTGCTGGTATTGGAGCGGGTGATGAGGTCATTATTCCAAGCTTTACTTTTGTAGCTAGTTTTGAAGCCATTCTATTAATAGGCGCAATTCCAATTGTTGTTGACATTGATGACACTCTTACTTTAGACATTGAATCTGTAAAAAAATCTATTACATCAAAAACAAAAGCGATCATGCCAGTACATATGTGTGGTAGTATGGCAGATATGGGTTCACTAATAGAAATTTCAAATAAACACAGTTTAATTCTTATAGAAGATGCTTGTCAGGCTATAGGAGGTACATATAATGGAATTCCTTTAGGTACCATTGGGGATTTGGGCTGTTTTTCTTTTGATTTTGTTAAAACTGTAACTTGTGGTGAAGGAGGCGTAGTTGTAACAAATAATAAAGAATTTGCATTAAAGCTTGATTATTTTAGTGATCATGGTCATGATCATGTTGGAAATAATCGTGGAGCTGAATCTCATCCGTACATTGGATATAATTTCAGAATTTCTGAGCTCAATTCAGCTGTTGGTTTAGCTCAATTTCGTAGACTAGATGAATTTTTAGAAATTCAAAAAAATAATTACACAATACTACGCAACGCTCTTCAAGAAATTGATAGTATTACTTTTCGAACTGTCCCAAAGGGCGGCGTGGAAAGTTATGCATTTTTAAATTTTTATCTAAATGATATCCAAAGTGCTAAAGCCGTAGCAAGGTCTTTTTCTTCAAGTGGGATTGATTCATGTTTTTATTATTTGGATAACAACTGGCATTATATTAATAATTGGGACCACTTTAAAGAAATTAAATCACTCTATCCATTTCCAAACGAATTAGCACAAGGACTTAAGTACTTAAAGACTAAAGATTTTTCTAAATCAGATTACTATATAGGAAGAAATATATCGTGTCTTATCAAATTATCTTGGACAAAAGAAGAAGTTACAGAAAGAGCCAAAATTATGGTAGATTGCATAAATGCAGTCATTAAAAATTGATGTAATCCTTAATTTCTAAGCCATATCCTATCATTCCTACACGTTTTTTTTGCTTACTGTTCGATATTAGATTTAATTTATTAATTTTTAAATCGTGTAATATTTGTGCTCCTATACCAAAATCTTTTGAATCCATTTCAATCGAAGGAGCTTTTGTAATTTTTCCTGGCTTTTGGATTTCCTGAAGATTATTTAATCTATTTAAAGTTTTTTCTGGACTAGTATAATGATTTATAAAGATTATTGCTCCTTTTCCCTTTTTATTTATAATTTTAAACATATTATCTAACTTTTTGTCGGAATTAGTGGTTAGCGTACCTAATATATCATTATTAATCGATGTTGAGTTGATACGAGTAGGAACTATTTCATTTTTATCCCATTTTCCTTTAGTTAGTGCTATGTGAATTGCATTATTGGTTGTTTGTTGATACGACCTGAGTCTAAATACTCCAAATCTAGTTTCAATTTCAAAATCATTTTTTTTAACAATCAGAGAATCATTTTCCATTCTATATGAGACTAGGTCATCGATTGAAATAATTTTTAAATTGAATTTTTTTGCAACCTTAATCAATTGGGGAAGACGAGCCATTGTACCATCTTGATTTAAAATTTCAACTAATATCCCAGCCGGTTTAAATCCTGCAAGTCTAGCAAGATCAACAGCAGCTTCAGTATGACCAGTTCTCCTTAATACTCCGCCGTTTTTTGCTTTTAAAGGAAATATATGACCAGGTCTGCCAAGATCATGAGGCTTAGTATCTGGATCAACAAGGGATTTTACAGTTTTCGCACGATCCTTTACAGATATACCAGTTGAACATCCATGACCTATTAAATCTACTGAAACAGTAAATTGAGTATGATGTAAAACAGTATTACTCTGTACCATCATATAAAGATCTAGGTCATTACATCTAGATTCAGTTAGTGGAGCACATATCAAACCTCTTCCATGTGTAGCCATAAAATTTATTATTTCAGGGGTAACAGCTTCTGCTGCAGCAATAAAATCTCCTTCATTTTCTCTATTTTCATCATCAACTACAATTACAATTTTACCTTTTTTGATATCAGAAATTGCATCTTCTATTTTATCAAGTTTTATGATAGATGAATTATCTACAGGGTTCATTTTTAATTTTTTTTAAAGATAGTTTATTAGACTTAAGATTTAATTAATTTTCATTAAGTCTTCTCGCATTTTTTTATTATAGTATGTTCTGTAAAGAAAAAATAGTAGAACAGATAAGATTATAAATATAGCATTGTTATTATTGAATTTTTTATCAAGTAATTTGTAAAAATTTGATTGATTAGACAATATTTCTGGAAATATAATTAAAAATAGTATAAGTGCAAATATTGAAATTATAATAAATAAATATCCCATAAAATTTATGTCAATAAAATTTAAAATTAATCCAACTATTCCAAATATTAGGAACAAAATATGTGCAATGACACCAATTGTAGCATTTTCATGATAATCTTTTAAATATCTTAAACCAGTATTATATTTTTCATTGTTTGCCATAGCTAATATTTCAATTTCTGAGTGATTAATTTTTCTTCTCTTAATTTCTTTCAAAGCTGCATTTTTATCTTCTTCAGTTAGATTGTAGTAGTGATAGTTCTTTATTATATCAAAAAGTTTTGAATTTCTTAATTCAGAAAGTCTTAATTCATTAAATGATGAACTGTATTTGGGATTAAGATCTAGAGGTAGAGGAGATTTCACTAGCTTTTTTTTCAACGGAATTATTATGGCATCTATATCTACTAATGCTCTATCTTTTGTTGCCTTGCTCGTAAGATAAATGCTAAATGGTAGCATTATTAAACCACCGAGCCAAGTTGCAAAAACAGGATTTAAACTACTATCCTCAGAACTATTTTTGGCGAAAATACTTATGAAATGATAAGTTAGAAATATTAAAATTGCTATAACCATGGGTAATCCAACGCCTCCTTTTCGTATCAAAGCACCAAGCGGTGCACCAACAAAAAATAAAACAATGCACATTAGGCCAAGCGCAAATTTATCATGAAATGCTATTATATGTTTGTTAATATTAGTTGTCGCAATCTGTGCTGATCTACTTTTCACCTTAATATCTTCTTTAGTATTTTTGATTGAGTTGAGGCCATAATTTAATAGCTCAATTTTTTTATTTTGGTTAAAAAGCTCTAAAACATCATTTATTTCAGTAGAGTCAGTTGATTCACTATTGTAAGTTTTAATAGGATTTTTTCGTTTTGATTTCAAAAGCATTTTATTTGAAAATGATATATTTGATTCATCCACTAACCTGTAAAGTGAGTCTATTGTTTTATTAAGCTCAACAATTCCAAGCATATTGTATCTAGCTGAAGCATCTTTTTTTTCAAAATCTACATTATTAAAATCGGATATATCAATATTTATAACATACTTATCAAATGTACTTTTAATTAGTGGTCTATTTTTTGTTCTTTTTTTATAATTTGCTGGTTGTAATTCGTCATAATAATTTCCGTCATATAAAATCAGCTGTAAAACATTAGATGTTTCATCGCTTATAAATTCACCATTATTAGATTTAATAACAGTATAGTTGCCAAAAGTATTTCCCTTTTTCTGATGGATTATAACATCTTTTAAATATTGTCCATTATTACCATTTTTTTTAGCTACTTTGATATTTATATCTTTTAATTGATTGAATTGGCCCTCAGCAATTGCCATTGCTGGTTTTACTCTAGCTATATTTCTTCTGAGATTAAAAAAATTATATTCTGCTAATGGAATTACATTATTTGCAAAGAAAAAACTTACTATTGATAGCAAAAAAATAAATATGCTTAAACTTTTCATTGCTCTTTGCAAAGAAATACCTGTTGATTTCATTGCAGCAAACTCATAATTTTCAGCAAAATTACCAAAAACCATTATAGAAACTAAAAGTACTGTTAATGGTAGGACTAACACTACAATACGTGGTGACACATATAGAAGAAATTTGAAAATTATATTGATATCAAGATCTTTTCCTGCTAATTCAGCTATATACACCCAAACGGATTGTAATAAAAAAATTAACATTAAAATAGCGAAAACACTAAAAAAGGATTTAAGGTAAGTGCTTAGTATGTAGCGATCTAAAATTTTCAATATGCTATTAATCTATTTTGTTCATGTAGAAAGTGGGATAATCTGTTGGTATAAAACTAAAAAAAGATTCTGCTAAAGGAATATTGAATTTAAAATTTAAAACTTTAAGTGTTGTTCTGGTATTATTTTTTCCAATTTCAATCAGGTTATGAATATGTTTTGAATTTGTCTCAATTCCAAGTAATACATATTTAATCTCAGAGTTTGAGTCAATAGGTGTTAATTTAATATATTGAATTTCATTGCCGTATTTGTTCTGTTTAATATCTAATTTATAATTATAACCTTTATCAAAAAAGGATAGCAAATTATTCGGGGTAATTGTATTTTCTGTTTTATCGACATATGATGATATTGTAACTTCTTCATCATCTTGGCTAATGCTATATAAGTATTCACCATCAAAAATTCTTTTTATTCCCAATATTTCTAAAATATACTTTTCTTCCTTTAGTGTTACTTCACCTTTTGTTTCTTGATAAATATTTTCTTCTTCATTTTCAAGAACATATTTAAATGAAATATAAACATTTTCGTATTCACTAATTGTTGATTTTACTTCACCTAAAAGTGATTTTGCCTTTGGATCATGGTTTTGTGCATCGACTGCGGCTATAGTGAAAATTAAAAAAAAGGTTATTTTAAATATTTGATTCATTTTCTAATAATTGGTTTAAAGCGATTAAATCACTAACTAACACCTGGCGAGCTTTACTTCCCTCAAAATGACCAACAATACCTGCAGCTTCAAGTTGATCAATTAAGCGGCCTGCTCTATTATATCCCAATTTGAGTTTTCTTTGAAGTAAAGATGCAGAACCTTGTTGTGCTGTTACAATAACTTCCGCTGCTTCACGAAAAAGTTTATCTCGGTCATTTATATCAATATCAAGACTTGTGCCAGATTCTTCACTTATATATTCTGGAAGTATATATGCGCTTGCATATGCTTTTTGAGAACCAATAAATTCAGTTAGTCGTTCAACCTCAGGTGTATCAATGAATGCACACTGAATCCTAATCAAATCATTACCTTGTGTATAAAGCATATCTCCGCGTCCAATAAGTTGATCAGCCCCAGAGCTATCTAAAATTGTTCTAGAATCAATTTTTGATGTTACTCTAAAGGCTACTCTAGCTGGGAAATTTGCTTTTATAATCCCAGTGATGACATTTACAGAGGGTCGTTGTGTGGCAATAATCAAATGAATACCAATTGCTCTTGCTAATTGTGCTAGCCTAGCTATTGGAGTTTCTACTTCTTTACCAGCAGTCATTATCAAGTCTGCAAATTCATCAACTACCAAAACAATGTAAGGTAAAAATTTATGTCCATCATTTGGGTTTAACTTTCTGGCTTTGAATTTTGTGTTATATTCCTTAATATTTCTACAAAATGCAGATTTGAGTAAATCATATCGATTATCCATCTCTATACATAGTGAGTTAAGAGTATTAATTACTTTGGTGTTATCTGTAATTATTGCGTCGTTAGAATTTGGAAGTTTTGCTAGATAATGACGTTCTATTTTATTAAATAGTGTTAATTCGACTTTCTTTGGATCAACTAATACAAATTTTACCTCGGCAGGATGTTTCTTATAAAGTAATGATGTCAGTACTGCATTTAAGCCAACAGACTTTCCTTGCCCAGTTGCTCCAGCCATTAATAAGTGAGGCATTTTCGATAGGTCAACTACAAATGTTTCATTATTTATTGTTTTACCTAAAGCAATCGGAAGTTCCATTTCAGTTTTTTGAAATTTTTTGGATGCAATTACAGAATTCATGGATACTATTGTCGCGTTTTTGTTTGGTACTTCAATACCAATAGTACCTCTTCCTGGAATTGGTGCAATAATTCGAATTCCTAAAGCTGAAAGCGATAGTGCTATATCATCCTCAAGATTTTTAATTTTTGAAATTCTAATTCCAGCATCTGGAATAATTTCATAAAGAGTAACTGTTGGTCCAACAGTAGCCTTTATGCTACTAATTCCAATTTTATAGTTATTGAGAGTTTCAACAATTTTATTTTTATTATCCTCCAGTTCTTCTTCATCAATTGTTATTCCTTCACTATCATATTTTTTTAATAATCCTAAATGAGGAAATACAAATTTTGATAATTCTAGTTTAGGGTCAACTTCACCAAAGTCAGCTACTAATTTAGCAGCTAAATTGTCAGTTTCTGAAGCTTCTTCTTCAGCTATAGTAACTTCCATTTTCAAATCCGAAGACTTATCATTTTCATTAATATCAATGCTTTTTTCTATTTTTATTTTAGAATGATTTTTAATTGTGGGTTCTAAATTATCTAATGATTTTTCAAAATCTGAGTTTACAATTTTATTTTCATTTACTTCACTTTTGTGCTCATCATTAACATAAATATTGCTATCGTCATTCAAATCAGAGGTTTCAATTATCTTTTTATTTTTAATTTTAAAAACTGATACAATATGTTTAGGGGTAATTTTAAGACGTATTGTTAAATACGATATAAATCCAATGATTAAAATTATAGAGGTTCCAATTTTTCCAGTAAAGTCCTGTAGAAATAAATTCATTTCAAAGCCAATCGTGCCACCAAGTATTGGAATTGATCTAAAAAATCCTAGGGCAGTAGATAACCATATTATTGATAATGTACCCCAAACCCAATTGTTGAATAGTTTATTTTTTGATGATTTTGTCAATATACTAACACCACTAAGAAATATAAGAATGGAAAAGAAAATTGAACTGAAACCAAAGCCTTTAAAGACAAGGGCATGGCTTATCCACGAACCTACTTTGCTAAGCCAATTTTCAGTTGTTGTAGATCTGTTAAAAAAATCAATTAATGTACTTTGATCATTTTTACCAGTAAAAAAATAAGAAATGATCGATAAAAAGACAGTAATCGACAATAAAATCAAAAGACTACCCCAAAAAAGACGCTGAGAGTTACTAATTTCAATTTTAGAATTTTTTTTTGAAGCTTTTATTTTAAACATTATTAATAGGGTAGTTTATACAAAAATACAATTTAATAAACTTAATCTAAATAACATCAAGTATTATTTTACTCCAAGAACACCAGGATTTTCTAGGTTTTAGAAACAAAATATTTAAAATAATTTCACATTAAATCAAATCGATCAGCGTTCATTACTTTGTTCCAAACATTGATAAAATCTTTAATAAACTTATCATTATTTTGATCTGTGGCATATACTTCTACTATAGACCGAAGCTCGGAATTTGATCCAAAAACTAAATCTGTTCGACTAGCAGTACGCATAATTATTGAAGAATTTCGATCCCTTGCTTGATAAGAATTATAAGAAGTTTTTTCCCACTTTACATCCATAGAAAGTAAAGTTTTAAACCAATTGTTATCTAATTTACCCTTTGTCCAAATTCCTTCCTTGGAAAACGATATTCCAACCGATCTTAACCCACCGTAAAGAACAGTTAACTCTACTGGTGATAATCCTAGGAGTTGTGCTTTATCAAGCATTATTTCTTCAGGAGACACCGCAAATTCTTTTTCTGAATAATTACGGAAACCACAAGCTTTGGGCATCAATAAATTGAATGAGTCAATATCTGTGTTCTTTTGACTGGCATCACCACGTCCAGTTGTTACTTTCACTCTGACACCTGATGCCATTTCGATTCCAACCGCACCTCCAATAACAATAGTATCGGCAATACTTATTTCTAGATCTTTCGCAATTGATTTCAAAATATTAAGAATACCTTTTAGTTGCTCAGGTTTATTTACAGCCCAATTTATTTGGGGCTCTAAACGAATTCTAGCACCGTTTGCACCCCCACGTTTATCAGACTGTCTAAAGGTAGATGCTGAAGCCCAGGCAGTCTCAATGAGATCAAGATGTGTTAATTCACTTTTCGCAATAGCTGCCCTAGCAGCTTCTTCTTTATCCTTAGGTATTTGCGTTGTTGGAAGCACAGGATCTTGCCAAGTATAATTCACGTCTTTATAGTCGCCAGTTACATAGTTTGCCTTGGGCCCCATGTCTCTGTGTAGCAATTTAAACCAAGCTTTTGCAAAAGCTTCTTCGAAAGCAGCCGGGTTTTCTATAAAAAATTTACAAATTTTGTTGTATTCAGGGTCTACTTTCATGGACATATCCGCTGTTGTCATCATTGGCAGTACTTTTTTATTACTGCCGTCAACTTGAGGAACCATATCTTTTTCATCACAATTAATCGGGTGCCATTGCCATGCACCAGCCGGACTTTTTTTACATTCCCATTCATATTTAAAAAGTAGCTTTAAATAGTCCATATCCCATTGAATGGGATTTGTGGTCCAAGGGCCTTCAATACCACTTGTAATGGCATCAACGCCTTTTCCGCTTTTGTAGGAACTCATCCAACCAAAGCCCTGTTCACTAATATCAGCGCCTTCGGGTTCAATACCTTTGAAGTCTTCACTTGATGCGCCATGTGCTTTTCCAAATGTATGACCTCCGGCTGTTAGTGCAACAGTTTCGGTATCGTTCATGGCCATACGTTTAAAAGTTTCTCTTACATCCTGCGCGGATAGGCTAGGGTCTGGATTTTCATTTGGCCCCTGAGGATTAACATAAATTAGTCCCATCTGAACAGCTGCTAATGGATTTTCAAGATCTTGCCTAGTTTCTCCGTAACGGTTATCTCCAAGCCATTCATCTTCTGCACCCCAATAAGTATCCTTTTCAGTATGCCAAATATCATTTCTCCCTAAAGCAGTACCATGATTAGGTCCACCCATGTCTTCAATAGCTACATTTCCAGCTAACACTAGCAAATCAGCCCAGCTCAAACTATTTCCATACTTTTCTTTAATAGGCCACAATAATCGTCTTGCTTTATCTAAATTACCATTATCAGGCCATGAATTGAGCGGCGCGAATCTTTGAGCTCCTGTTGCAGCACCACCACGTCCATCACCTGTTCTATAGGTACCTGCTGCATGCCATGTCATTCTTATAAAAAATGGGCCATAATGTCCATAATCAGCTGGCCACCAATCTTTACTATCAGTCATTAAGTGTTTCAAGTCTTTTTTTACAGCTTTTAAATCTAAAGTTTTTACCAGTTCCCTGTAGTTAATTTCACTTAAAGGATTACTTTTAGAATCGTGTTGTCTGAGAATATCAAGATTTAAATTATTGGGCCACCAATCTATATTTTGTGTTCCAACATTTGGTTTTGTTATTGATCCATGAAAAGGGCACTTACTTTCGTTCATGTCTATTAGAGATTTAAGAATTAGAAACCTCTAAATTTAAGTAAAATTTGATTTAGATTAAAGCTAATAATTTATTTATAATCATTATAAATAATTGGTTAAATTAGCCTGCTTTTAACTGTTTTATCTTCATCGAAAAACCGGCAACCAGTAAAGTCATAAAAGGACTGATCCAGTTAAAAAAGGCATATATAAAATAGTCAGTTACATGAACGCCTAATACACTACTTTGGTATGCGCCGCAAGTATTCCATGGTACTAATACAGAAGTTACAGTTCCAGAGTCTTCCAGAGTTCGGCTTAAATTCTCGGGTGCGAGACCTTTATCTTCATACGCTTTTTTAAACATTTTACCAGGCACTACCAAGGCCAAATATTGATCTGATGCTGTAATGTTTAGCGCCAGGCAGCTGGCAACAGTGCTAGCAAATAAACCAAAGGTCGAGGAGGCCAGTGTCAAAAGTGTTTTACTAATTTTAGACAAAGCTCCGATTGCATCCATAACACCTCCAAAGACCATGGCACAAATTATCAGCCAAATTGTATCCATCATTCCTTTCATCCCACCTGATGAAAATAAATCGTTTAGATCAGCACTTGAGGTTTCAATGTTGGTGTCTACAGTGATGGATTGCATGACCCCTTTGTATGCAGTTTCAAAATTAAAGATTTCAGATTCTGCAATTGACATTAATATGTTCGGTTGCGCTAAAATTGACGCAAGGGCTGCCAATAATGTTCCTGTTAACAAAGCTACTAGTGGTGGTGTTTTCTTTACAATCAAAATAACCACCATCACGGGGACAAGAAGTAAACTTGGCGAAATATTAAAAGCTTCATTAATGGCTTTCAATTTATTAGAAATATCTGGTGTGCCATTGATTTCTGCGTTAAAACCAATGATTAAAAACAGAAAAAGTGTGATTATAAAAGTTGGTACCGTTGTAATGGTCATGTACTTTATATGTTTAAATAATTGTGCACCTGCCATTGCTGGTGCTAAGTTAGTGGTGTCGCTCAAAGGGGACATTTTATCTCCAAAATAAGCACCCGATAAAACTGCCCCTGCTGTCATTCCCAAAGAAATTCCGAGCGTCTCACCAATTCCTATCAATGCAATACCAACAGTCGCTGAGGTCGTCCAGCTACTTCCAGTTGCAATCGAAATAATGGCACAAATAAGAACAGAGGTTACTAAGAAAAAAGTAGGATTCAATAATTGAAGTCCGTAATAAATCATCGTTGGTATAATTCCACTGACAAGCCATGTGCCTGATAATGCACCAACCATGAGTAAAATTAGTAATGCTCCAGAAGTTGATTTTAAATTTTCAGAAACTTCTTCTAACATTTTCTTGTATGAAGTTTTATTTATAAATCCAATGATGGCAGCTACAGCAGCACCCAATATCAGTATAAATTGATTGCTTCCTTTCAATGCATCATCTCCAAAAACAAAAAAAACATTATAAAAAAGCATTAATATCAATGCGAGTACTGGTATAAAGGCGCCATAAATTGAAAGTTCTTTAAACTCTGATTTTTTAGGTTTCTTTGATTCATTTGAATGCATACCGATAATTTATAGGGTTATGTTTAAGATTATAGCTGTAATATTACAATAATTCAAATCGCTACACAAGCATACATGGACTAAGAATCTTATCTCAGTTTAGGATATTGCATTGGGTTAGACTCGTGCAATATTTCATATGCCTTTTCAAAAATATCATTTTTAGAAGGTTTACTAAAGTAATCACCATCAGAACCATAAGCAGGTCTGTGATCTTTAGCTGTTAGTAATGCAGGAGCGCTGTCAAGATTCTCATAAGATCCTGCTTGTTTTAGAATTTCAGTAAGAATATAAGCAGATGCTCCTCCAGGAACATCTTCATCAACAATGAGAATTCTACTGGTTTTTCGAATACTTTTTGAAATTCTTTGTTCAATATCAAATGGGATTAAAGATTGGACATCAATAACTTCGGCATTGATTCCAATTTCATGTAAATCTACAGCAGCATGCTCTACTAAACGTAAAGTTGATCCATAAGATACAATAGTTATATCAGTTCCAGATTTGACAACTTCAACAACCCCAACAGGAGTCTTAAAAAGTCCAAGATTATTAGGTTTTTTTTCTTTTAATCTATAGCCGTTAAGGCATTCAACGATTAATGCAGGTTGGTCACTTTCTAACATAGTATTGTAAAACCCGGCAGCTTTAGTCATGTTTCTTGGAACCAAAACAAAAATTCCCCTAATTAAATTTAAAATCCCGCCCATTTGAGATCCTGAATGCCATATACCTTCTAATCTATGTCCTCTAGTCCTTATGATCATCGGTGCTTTTTGTTTGCCAAAAGTTCGGTAGTGAAGAGTTGATAAATCATCACTTATAATTTGTAAAGCGTACATTAAATAGTCTAAATATTGAATTTCCGCAATAGGTCTAAGCCCACGCATCGCCATTCCTATTCCTTGACCAATTATAGTTGCTTCACGAATTCCAGCATCGGCAATTCTTACTGAGCCGTATTTATCTTGAAGTCCTTCTAATCCTTGATTTACATCTCCAATTGCACCAGAATCCTGCCCAAATATTAAGCTTTCAGGATAATTTTTAAAAATTGCATCAAAATTATCTCTTAATATTATCCTACCATCAACAAGATTTTCTGAATCTTCATAGTCTGGTTCAACTGCTTTGATTTTTGTAGCACTTTTAGAGGATTCACTATATAAAAGACTACTAAATTTTAACTGTTCTGATTCAGAATATTTGTTAATCCAATTAACTAATTTGTCTTTAGATATGTGGTTGTCATAAATTAGATATTTTAAGGAGTTTCTGGCAATAGATAAAACATCTTTTTTTATTGGTTCCTTGATTGATTCAAGTTTTTGAATTTCTTTTTCAATAAAATCTTTGCGAGCAGAAATTGAAGATGCTTGTTTAAGTAAGTCAATTAGTTCTCTAGATGAGTTTTTATTGGGATTAATAAAATCGTTCCAGGCTTTTATTTTTCCAGCCTTAACGCGAGATTTAATATCTTTTTCTATTTTAATGATATCGTCTTCACTTGAAATGTCATTTTCAATTATCCAATTTCTGAATTTAATATTACAATCGTTGTTTTTTTCCCAATTTAGTCGTTCAGTGCTTTTATACCTTTCATGTGACCCTGATGTTGAGTGTCCTTGGGGTTGAGTTAATTCTTCAACATGTATTAAAACTGGAACATGTTCATTTCTTGCAATTTCGCCAGCTTTCTCATAACAATTAATTAAATCTACATAATCCCAACCCTTTACTTTCAATATTTCATATCCATTATCTTCTTCATTTCTTTGGAAACCATTCAATATTTTTGAGATATTTTCTTTTGTTGTTTGATGTTTAGCATGTACAGATATTCCATACTCATCATCCCAAACACTCACCACCATGGGCACTTGAAGTACTCCTGCTGCATTTATTGTTTCAAAAAATATGCCTTCACTTGTGCTTGCATTTCCAATAGTACCCCAAGCGACTTCGTTACCCATTTTAGAAAAATTTGATGAATCAAAGTTTTTTAAGCTTTTATATACTTTGGAAGCTTGCGCTAAGCCTAATAGTCTTGGCATTTGTGACGCAGTAGGGGATAGATCAGAACTAGAATTTTTTTGATTTGTTAAGTTTTTCCAATTATAATTTTCGTCAAGGGAATGAGTAGCAAAATGACCTCCCATTTGTCTACCAGCACTCATAGGGTCATGCTCAATGTCAGTGTGGGCATAAAGACCGGCAAAGAACTGTTCTATTGTGAGTTCGCCTATAGCCATCATAAAGGTTTGGTCTCTGTAATATCCGGATCTAAAATCACCTTTTTTAAAGGCTTTTGCCCAAGCAATTTGAGGAAGCTCTTTGCCACCACCAAAGATTCCAAATTTAGCTTTTCCAGTAAGTACTTCACGCCTTCCAAGTAAGCTACATTCACGACTTGTTATAGCTATTTTATAGTCTTCAATAATTTCAGCTTTAAAGACATCAAAAGTGATGGTTTCTGTTAAATTGCTTTTGGCCGACATTAGGGTTTAATTTTTTGCAAATATATGAATTAAACAAATTAGTTCAATAAGATAAATGATTGAAAATGATATGAACAGTTTAACTTTAATTTAAGTATAAATTGATAATAATTAAAACCACCTTCTAGTGAACAATCCTGCTAATTTTGATATGTCTGTAGTAAATACAAATCTTATTTTATTAGAGTAATTGTTATCATTAATCTCCCAACCTAGATTTGAGTAAAATGGGAAATACAATTCAAAATAATCTAAAATGAGATCTATTCGAATCCCTGAATCATAAGCAAAAAAGGGTTTTTCATTATTATTCTTCAGTACCCCAATATCTCCATACGCTTGCACATATCGCCATATTGAGATACTTGTATTTAGCGTTGTCATCCAGTTATTTGCAAATGCTGGATATATCATTGATTTAAATCCACCTTCTGCAATTACAAGTTGCTGGGATAAAATTCCCGATGATTCAGATTGGCCAATATAATTGTAATCAAATAAATAATTTGTGGGTCTATCTAAAGCGAAACTAAAGCTTGTTTCGTTTTTATCAAGTTTATTATATAAGAAAATACCAGAGAAAAAACGAAGGTTATAGTGTCTATCTTTTGGAGTTCTTTTTCTTATTTCATAACTGAAATTTATTTTACCAAAATCACTTGATAGCTGCAAATCAATATCCCAGTTTTTATAATTTTCGATATTATTTTCCAGGTGAATAAACCTTGTATTAAATATTTTATAAGGAGGAATTTCATTTTCGTCAATCAAACTACTAGATTGATCTTTTTGAATATTTATATATCTAAATTGCAATTTATCAGAAGTATTGGATCTTAATTCTTGATTCGGTCTAAAGGTAAATTGTGCAAATGGTTGTATTTTAGTTATAAATGCACCATAGTCAAAACTAGACCTGTCAAATGTTATTCCAAGCATAGTATTGAACAATTTATCGCTTTCATGAAATTTGTTATATATAATTTTTGCGTTTCCTGTTAAGGTTTTTGACCCCGTTCCATAACTTGGCGCTATAGCATAAATAATCGGCTTTGCAAGTAGTCCACGATTGTTAAAATTAATACCAAATTTGAATCCATCATAGACGTTTTGAAATTCAATCACTGGCATAATATTAAGCTGGTTAAAATTTGGATTTTCTACATCTCGAATAAATCTGATTTGTAATGGCCTATTTAAAGCTAATTTATTTACAGATTTCCAATTATTTTTTCTATTAAATTCTGGAGAATGGTGCTTGTAATTTAGTACTAGATAATCTTGATTCTTTTCAGCTATTGTGATTGATTTTTTATTATCGAACCCTTTGATCCATTTACTTGAAACTACTGTATCATTTTTTATAGAATTTATTGTTACAGGATATGCGCCCTTTTTTAAATTTTTAATATCAATTCTTATAGAATCTTTATTCTTAGTGAAAGACTTAATTTTATAATCAGACGAAAATGATTTATTTATAAAATCTTCAAAAAACCAATCAGTATTTTTATTGTAATTATCATTTATGTATTGTCTGAACTGATTTGTAGAATATTTTTTTTCTCTGTTCAAATCTTTTACCCAATTAAGCTCATCCTTTTCACCTAGAAAATTTTTTAAATACAAAAGTGCTACAGCTGATTTATAATAGGAGTTAAATTTCTCATTGAAGCTTAATAATTTATCTTTTTTTTGTGTTAATGCTTGGTCTCTACCTGTACGCATCATCTGATAATAAGTCAGTCGATATTGTTCATTATAATTTAGCTTAGAGAAATTATAATTTTTAATTCCCCATACATTTGCAAGTTTACCAATAAGTTTTTGTTCAGGATAATATGTATTCATATACCTTATAAAAAGTAACATTTGAAATCCGTTTTTTAACCAGTAATCTTTTCTAGGATCAGTGTTGAAAACTTGATCTAAATGTTTTTTTATGATGTTTTTTGATATAGCTAGTTCATATTTGAATTCATCAGGAAATGGGGAGATTAAATCTGGAAGAAGAGTTAATCCATACAAGCTATTTTTTTTAAATTCAACTTTTGATAAAACAATGTTACTCTTAATATTTTCAGAAAGATTTTCTTTTATAAAATTACAAACTCTTTTAAATATTAACTCTTCTGAACTAAAATCAATCTTTTTTGATTCAATGTTTGTCATTATTTTAGTTGAATTAACATTGAAAGATTTAAATTTTTCAGTTGTTAATATTATGTCATGAAATAAGATGTTTTTGCCATATAAACTATAGCTTTTTGAGGACTCATTGAGGCTAATTTTTTTAATTTTTAGTTCAGTGTAAATGTTATATTCTGGTGGTATATTTATTGACAATTTCACATTAGATCTTGGAGTGTAGGGTTTGTCAAAATTTAAATTACTGTAGGGTTTCCATTCATTTTCATAAACAGATGGAGTTAAATACCATGAGTTTAGTATGAAATTATTTTTTTTTGTCTTTCCATATCCCGTGAACTTATCGCTTTGGATTTTTATCTTATAATTAAGATTTATTGTCAATGAATCATTTGGAAATAATGGCTTATTTAAGTTAAGCTTTATTATATCATAGCTATTTGTTAATCTTTCATAGTTAAGCGATTCTCCACTATTGTCTGATATAGAATTAATTTTAGTAAATCCTCTATTTTTTTGTTTTGCTATATATAGATTTGTTTTGAATTCATTTAAAAATCTTTTTGCAAGTGGGGTGTCGCTGTCACTGTAACTTGATACCCAATCGTTTAATAAAATCGTGTTTAATTTTTTGGTTGAGGTGTTCTTATAAATAATTTTTTGATCTATTTGAATTTCACCTTCAATAACATCAACATCTGCATTTACCTCAATTTTTATTTGTGAGTTAAGGTTTGATTGCAAACCAATCAGAAATAAGAAGTTTAAAAGTTTAACTTTAGTTATTTTGAATTGAAAAATGATCAGATTTTAAAAATTAGGGCTAAGTTGATATTGTTTATAAAAAGTATCTAATATATCGGTCACTTGTTTTGGAGTATCAACCAATTGAATTAAATCCAAATCTTCTGGACTAATAGCTTTATTTTTAACTAGTAAAATTTCTTTAATCCAATTTAAAAGACCTTTCCAATATGAACTTCCAACAAGAATAATAGGGAATTTTTCAATTTTATTAGTTTGGATTAATGTTATTGCCTCGAATAATTCATCAAGTGTTCCAACACCACCTGGCATAACTACAAATCCTTGTGAATATTTAACAAACATGACTTTACGAACGAAGAAATAGTCAAAGTCTAGGCTCTTGTCTTTATCTATATACTCATTATTTTTTTGTTCGAAAGGTAATTCAATATTTAGCCCTACTGATGTACCACCTGCTTCATTAGCCCCTTTGTTAGCAGCTTCCATTATCCCAGGTCCTCCTCCGGTAATTACTCCATATCCAGCTTTAACAATAGCTTTGGCAGTATCTACTGCTAATTTATAATGTTCAGTATCTTCTGGAGTCCTTGCAGATCCAAAAATGGAAACGCATGGGCCAATTTTACTCATTTTTTCAAATCCGTTTACAAATTCCCCCATAATTTTGAATAATGCCCAGGAGTCATTCGTTTTAATTTCATTCCAGCTTTTATGTTGTTGAAGTCTCATGTAGATAAATTTGTCTTCTAAATTAATTCTTTTTTTAGATATTTTGCTGTGTAACTAGTTTTGTTTTTCAATACTTTTTCTGGAGTTCCCTCAGCAATAATTGTGCCGCCACCTTTTCCACCTTCTTTACCAATATCAATAATATAGTCAACGACCTTAATTACATCCATATTGTGCTCGATAATTATTATTGTATTTCCCTTGTCAACAAGTTTTTGTAATACTTCCAATAGTACTTTAATGTCTTCAAAATGTAGACCAGTTGTTGGTTCATCTAAAATATAAATAGTATTACCAGTATCACGTTTGCTTAGTTCTGCAGCTAATTTGATTCTTTGTGCTTCTCCTCCAGAAAGAGTTGTGCTTTGTTGACCTAATGTGATATAGCCTAATCCAACATCGCTTAGAGTCTTTAATTTTCTGTATATTTTAGGTATATGTTCAAAAAAAATAACTGCTTCATTGATGGTCATATTTAAAACATCGCTAATTGATTTTCCTTTGTATCTTATCTCTAATGTTTCACGATTAAACCTTTTTCCCATACAAGTCTCACATTGAACAAACACATCTGGTAAAAAATTCATTTCTATAATTTTTAGTCCTCCACCTTTGCAAGTTTCACAACGTCCGCCAGTAACATTAAAACTAAATCTCCCTGGTTTATATCCTCTAATCATTGATTCAGGAATTTTTGAAAATAAGTTTCTGATTTCAGAGAAAACACCGGTATATGTTGCAGGATTACTTCTTGGAGTTCGACCTATTGGACTTTGATTTATGTCAATTACTTTGTCTAAATTCTCCAAGCCTTTAATTGTCTTATATGGAAGTGGTTCTTTAGAACCATTAAAATAATAATTATTCAGTATTGGATAAAGAGTTTCATTTATTAAAGATGATTTTCCGCTTCCTGAAACTCCAGTCACTCCAACCATGAGCCCAAGAGGTATCTTAACAGAAATATTTTTTAAATTATTTCCCGTGCATCCAGTAAGATTTAAAAACTTGCCATTACCAGATCGTCTTTTTTTAGGAATTATAATTTTCCGTTTTCCTGTTAGGTAATCTGAAGTCAAAGTTTTGTGAGATTTAATTTTATTTGGATTTCCTTGGCTAATTATATTTCCACCATTTTTTCCAGCATATGGGCCGATGTCAATAATATGATCAGCCTCTTGAATCATGTCTTTATCATGTTCCACAACAATTACGGAATTACCATTATCTCTCAAAGCTTTAAGCGAGTGAATTAGTTTTTGATTATCCCTTTGGTGTAACCCGATACTTGGCTCATCCAGAATATACAATACGCCAACAAGTTCGGAACCTACTTGAGTAGCTAGTCTAATCCTTTGTGCTTCTCCACCCGAAAGTGATTTTGAACTTCGATCTAAACTTAGATAGTTTAATCCAACATCTAACAGAAATTTTAATCTAGTTTTAATTTCTTTAATTATTTCCTCTCCAATTAAATTTTGATTTTCATTTAAATGATTTGGTAATTTATCAAACCATTTATACAAATCAACTATATCCATTTTGGTTAGATCAGTTATATTTTTATTTTTTAATTTAAAAAATCCTGCTGTGTTATTTAGTCTTGATCCATTACAAGATGGACAATCAATTTTGTCCATATAACTCTTAGCCCAACGCCTTATACTATTTGATTCAGTATTGTTAAATTGATGTTCAATGAAATTTACAATTCCATCAAAATCAATTGAATAATCCCTTGAAACTCCGAGAGATTTGCTTTTTACGGAAAACTTATCTTTCCCTCCATACAAAATTAGATTAAGTGCATCTTTAGGTATTTTATTTATCGGATCTGTAAGTTTGAAATTATGTCTTTGTGCTATAAGTTCTAATTGTTTAAAGATCCATGAATTCTTTTGTTGTCCTTGAGGAGCTAAGCCTCCATTTTTAATCGAAATTTTTCTATCAGGTATAATTTTATTTTCATTTACTTTATAAAGTTTTCCTATTCCGTTACAATCAGCACAAGCTCCCTTGGGTGAATTAAATGAGAAATTATTTGGTTCAGGAGATGGATAGGATGTTCCTGTTGAAGGACACATTAAATTTTTACTAAAAAATCGAGGTTTGTTTTGATCTTCTTCAATTATCATGATAACATCATTACCGAGATTCATTGCTGTAATAATCGATTCTTCTAATCGTTTAGAATTTTGATTTTTTTCATCTATCTTAAGTCTATCAATTACTATTTCAATGTCATGTGTTTTGTAACGATCTAGTCGCATTCCAGGCTTAATATTTTCTACGATTCCGTCAATTCTAACTTTAATAAACCCTTGTTTAGCTATTTGTTCGAAAAGTTCTCGGTAATGTCCTTTTCGTGAACGGATTACAGGAGCTAGAATAGATATTTTTTTATTAAAAAAAGAATTTTGAATTATTGATTTAATTTGTTCGTCAGTGTAAGAAACCATTTTCTCATTAGTCTCAAAACTATAAGCTATACCTATTCGAGAATATAATAATCTTAAAAAATCATAAACTTCAGTTATGGTACCTACAGTAGATCTTGGTGATTTTGAAGTTGTTTTTTGTTCAATTGCAATTACCGGCGACAGACCATCAATTTTATCAACATCTGGTCTTTCTAATGACCCTAAAAATTGTCTAGCATAAGCTGAGAAAGTTTCAATATACCTACGCTGACCCTCTGCATATATGGTATCGAAGGCAAGAGACGACTTTCCACTTCCAGACAAACCAGTTATAACAACTAATTGATTCCTGGGTATTCTGATATCAATATTTTTGAGATTATGAACACGTGCACCTTTTACTTCAATAAATTCCTTTAAATCATTTATTTCTTCCATTTTATTATTGTTATGAAAGTATTTCAAGTTTTGCAAATCGTAATAAAAGTTTTTTAACCCCAACAGAACTGAATTTTATTTCAGCTTTTAGGTCAGCGCCATTCCCTTCAATTTTCAATACTTCACCATTACCAAAACGCTGATGATTGACTACGTTTCCAATTGTTAATTTAGAATCAAATAAATTTACAGTTCGCTGGGTTTTTTCTATTTTTTTTAAATTTTTTGGAACTGTAGACTTATTTAAGGTTGCTTTTGATTTGGTGTATATTTTTTTACTGTAACGTATTTGATTTGGCTTTATATCACCAAATATATCAGCATTAATCATTGGATTAAACCTTCTTTCTTCTTTTGGAGTTATTATGTTAAGGTATTTTTCATCAATTTCTTCAATAAAACGACTTGGTTCAGAGTCAATTAATTTTCCCCACCGATATCTTGAAAGTGAATAAGTTAGATAAACTTGTTTTTTTGCCCTTGTAACAGCCACATAGAACAAACGACGTTCCTCTTCAAGCTCTGTTCTAGTATTTATACTCATTGCACTTGGAAATAAATCCTCTTCAAGGCCAACAATATACACAAATGGAAATTCTAATCCTTTTGCTAAATGAATTGTCATAAGAGCTACTTTATTGCTGTTTTCTGGATCTTCACTATCAAGATCTGTAGCCAGTGCTACGTCTTCTAAAAATTCTGACAATTCGCCTGTAGAATCAACTAATTCTTGTTGACCATCTACAAAATCTTTAATTCCGTTAAGAAGTTCTTCAACATTCTCCATCTTTGATATACCTTCAGGCGTGCCATCTTTTTTAAATTCATTTATTAATCCGGTTTTTCTGCAAACTTGATCAGTTAATTCAAATGCATTTGAATTTTTATTTAATATTTTGAAACTTTCAATCATTGTATAAAAATCAAATAATTTAATTTTTATGTTAGAGTTTAATTTAATGTCACAAGTTTGAATATCC
>Ga0209503_10000263_pt1 | contig 36126 bp, 33 predicted proteins | sample SouAtlMetagenome_2_FD_187448 | JGI IMG/M metagenome (GOLD analysis project Ga0209503, IMG submission 187448) | Marine eukaryotic phytoplankton communities from Atlantic Ocean - South Atlantic ANT15 Metagenome (SPAdes) (version 2) | ecosystem: Environmental > Aquatic > Marine > Oceanic | place...
AAATAATACATATATTATTTAGTATTAACGAAAAAAGGTATACCCCCCTCAGGAATTATTTTTTTTTCATTTTTTTTCAATATTTGATGAAAAAATAAAAAAACGGGTTCCCCAGGGGGGGGTGTATCGTTTTTTCACCCTATTTTTATCACCACTCTACCTATTACCTGTAAACCGAAAAATAATAAACCCTGCTCTGCCATGGACCTGAAAATATATCGAAATAGTGTACTACCTATTAGCTTCATTTCAAAATACATGTCACATCAGCATATGCTATTAGATGGTTCAAAAATCAGACCTCGTTTAGGATGTAATAGCAGGGTCGGTGTGTCTATATTGGTAGTGTTACCAGGCGGGTTAATTCGTTTTTGACATGTCATCTTGTAGTAACGATAATTCCATAAATACAAAAAATTTTAATTACAAAGTGGGGTATTCTCGAGAGTTCATATATAGGGCTATTTGATGTTAAAATCTTATAAAACGTGTACGATAACTTTTTTTACAAATCACTGGTATCTCTATTGTTCCTCAACTGGTTTCGATATTCTGAGGATGAGGTCGCTGAATTTTCGTTGTCCTTGAACCGCAACAGTATATTGAGATATAGGGACTTGAAGGTATGTTCGATGTCTCTTACATTCCGTGCCCCTGTTATGACAACCTTTCCACTTCGGAATATCAGGAACACTAACTTTGGATTAATACTGCGAAATATTAATCCCGGGAACAAATCCGGGGTGAAGGTCACATAAGGTCCATATGCGTTTGCAATGTCTTGTAGTTTGATAGGAAACCCCGCCGCCGCCGATGCTACAATGTTCTGTATTTTAAATTTTCGGAACATGACCGGTATGCCTAGGGTTTGGTATATTCGAGTGTACTTTCTGGCGGCAAGTCTACTCTCTGTGGTGGATTTGCACCCTGTGACTACCATGTTGCCAGATGCGAATACCAATGCTGTGCTCCTAGGGTTTAGTATTCGTATAGTTGCTGCTGCAAAGGTTTGTGGATTGTATTCGCATAGTTTGTGGCGGAGGGCTATGTCCCGTAGGTCCATTTCTGCCGCTCCCAACGAATTGGTGCTCACAACATTCTGAACAATGAATGGTGGTACATATTGTCGTTGTGCAGGTGTTTTAAACGAGTTAAAATCAAACTTTTGCTTTTTAGGTTTCGGCATTTAAAAAAAAAATATAATTTATTTATACGATAAACTATTTCGATATTTATAGCTAGGTTTTTCGACCTAGAAACTTACCCCGACCTAAAAATTCTCAGGAGTATTCGGTGTATAAATTATATAATTTTTTTAAATAAAAAAATGATTTCGGATGTTCAGTTCAGTATATGGACAGCGGATGAGATAAAAGAAGAGTCGGTGGTACAAGTCACCGAAAAAAAGACCTTTGAAGACGGTAAAGTCGTCGAGAATGGTCTACGCGATGAACGCCTGGGTCCTTTGAAGGGCAGGTGTAAGACCTGTGGCGAAAATCGTCATAAGTGCAACGGGCATTTCGGTCATATCGAGTTGTATCGACCAGTGTATCACATATCATGGGTGAATAATCTTATTTACTGGTTGCGATGCGTTTGTTACAAATGCGACTCGTTTATCATAAAGGATTTAACACCTCCAAGACTACCGAAAAACAAACACTTGCAATATTTCAGTAAGAACACTTACAGCAAATGTCCTACGTGCGAAACGAAGCAACCGAAATATTCGTGGAACAAAGAGCATGGGTATATCGATGTAAACAAACTCGAGTATCCCATCCACGATGTTTTAAAGCACCTGAACAACATTGATGTCGAGGTGATCAAAACTCTGGATTTGTCCCACCCAAAGGACATGATACTGACGGTATTACCGGTTCCTCCTCCGAATGTTCGTCCCGCGATTATGCAAGGGACTACGGTTCGTGGGGAAGACGATTTGACCTACCGTTTGATTCAAATTATGCGAGCGAACAGCAAATTGGAGAAATCGGTGAATGATAAGCGTCCAAAGCATATTATTAAAAACAATTGCGAGAATCTCCAGAACGCGGTAACTGGGTACATCAACCATACCAAACTGGGCAACTCCAAGGGAGGCAACTCGAAGCGTGAGTATACCTCCCTGGAAGCGCGATTAAAGACCAAAGAGGGACGTGTACGTGGCAACTTGATGGGCAAACGTTGCGACTTCACTGCACGTACCGTTATCAGCGGTGACGATACACTGGGAATGCATGAGGTTGGTATTCCTACTAGCGTGGCAGAAAAGTTAACGGTACCTCTAAAAGTAACGGCGTACAACAAATCGTTGGTCCAGGAGATGTTGACTAAGAAGAAATCTCCTGTCAAGTTTGTGATACGACCAAACGGTTCCAGAGTAGACCTCACCTTTGTAAACCGTCACAATATTAATCTCGACATTGGTTGGTCAGTGGAACGTTCTCTGATAGACGGTGATATTGTTCTGTTCAACCGTCAACCATCCCTACACAAAATGTCTATCATGGCACACGAGGTCCGTGTTTTACCATACAGCACCTTTCGAATGAACCTGAGTTGTACAACACCGTACAATGCGGACTTTGACGGTGACGAGATGAATATCCACGTCCCACAGACCGTAGAGTCTCAGGCAGAGGCGAGAAACATCATGGCGGTGAAATATCAGATCGTATCCCCCCAAAGTAACAAACCTGTGATGTCCGTTATCCAGGATACTATGGTGGGTTCGTACCTTTTGTCAGCGGACACGGTGCGTTTATCAAAGTACGAGATGATGCATTGTATCTACCAGATGCCCGGGTGGGACGGCGTTTTCCCAGATCAGGAGGTATATACTGGCAAGGATTTGATATCCTGTGCGTTACCTATGGTGAATTGGTCCAAAGGAGACACGGTAATCTTCAAGGGTAAGATGGTATCCGGACGTTTGACTAAGAAAGTTTTGGGACGATCCGATGGTTCCCTGGTTCATGTCATTTACAACGACTGTGGACCGGACGAGACCATACTGTTTATTAATCGTTTGCAACGTATTGTCCACTGTTTCCTTCAACTGAGAGGGTTCTCGGTAGGCATCGACGATATGTTACCCTCGGTCAGTGTTCAGCAGGAGATTATCACCGCATTTCAAGATATCGAACAAAAATGCAACTCTGAAAACGATATAAACCAGCGGTTGAACATATGTCGCGATACCATGGGTACGATGGTTCAAAAACCCTTGAACGATTCAAATCGGTTGTACACCATGGTCCATAGTGGTAGCAAAGGTTCTAACATCAATATCTCACAGATTATGGCAGTCGTCGGTCAACAAAATCTGGCAGGTTCACGTATTCCAGATACCTGGACAGATCGTACCCTACCTCACTTCAAGCGGGGCAGTAACGGACCTCGAGAACGGGGTTTTATTACCCACTCCTATGTCGAAGGGTTATCCCCTCACGAAGTATGGATGCATGCAATTTCGGGTCGAGAAGGTTTAATTGATACCGCAATTAAAACGAGTCAGACCGGGTACATACAACGTAGGTTTATGAAGGCGTTGGAGAACATAAAGATAGAGTACGATGGTAGTGCACGGAATGCGAACGGTTCTGTGGTTCAATTCCTGTACGGTGACGACGGGTACGACCCCATGCGTATTGAAAATCAATACTTGGAGGTTTGGGATAAACCCGGTGATTATCCCGAAGGAAAAGAAGATCACGAATTCCTCCATGAGATTAATAAATGGAGGGACAACGGTTCAAAAGATACAGCGTGGTTCCAATTACCCATACCCATGGACCGTATAATACTGAACGCAAGGACTCTCTTCTCGTTTCCATCGAGTAAGATAAGTACATCGGCGGCGACAAAGATGGTAAATGATTTGGTAGATGAATTGGACAATCGTATGATAAAAATTTTAGTACGTAGTAAATTAACACCGAAGAAAATGGAAGGGTTCACTATCGACGAGATGGAAAACATAACCCATAAGATTCGTCAAGAGTATATACGAATCAAGGCAATCCCGGGTGAATCCGTCGGTGCAATAGCAGCACAGAGTATTGGAGAACCTGCAACACAGATGACTCTCAATACCTTCCACTTTGCGGGGGTGAGTAGCATGAATGTAACCTTAGGGATTCCAAGACTTGAAGAGTTGATCAACTGTACGAAATCCCAGAACATGAAAACCCCACTGAGTATTATTGAAACCGATGACCCGGATTCGGTGTTGAAACAGGTCCGTCATGTGGTATTCGAAGACCTAGTGGATCGTTTGACCATCACAAAGACTCCGAATCGCAAAGAGGTGTCCTTCTTCCATATATTCCCGGACGAGGATTATACACCTCATGTTAAGAAACGTGAAACCCTGGTGTTATACTTGAAGGAATGGTACGATATGGTGTCGGTGAAGAACTGTTTGGATTTGGAGAAACTAAGTGTTGCATACACCGACGGTCCACATGCGGTTTTTCACATACAACTTCGAAACGACAACGATATTGGGTTATACTATGAACAGAATATCAAACAGTTGTCTGTCCGAGGCATTCCAGGGGCGGAAACAACCATAAAAGTAAAATCACCAGGAGATGACCACTATCACATTGAAACTTCCCTGTCTGATATCAAAAAGTTAATTAACATTGAAAACCTGGTTCACAATACGATAAATACCAACGATATTCACCGGGTGAATCAGATGTACGGTATAGAAGCAGCGAGGAACACTATTATCCGTGAGATTCGTCAAATATTGGCGTACTACGGAATCTATGTAAACATGCGGCACATTACTTTGGCAATCGATTGGATGACATGGATTGGATCCCTAACTCCTCTGACCCGACACGGTATTCGAAGGGTGGACGAGTCTCCGATTAAACGAGCAACCTTTGAAGAAGTGGGCGAAGTCTTCCACCAAGCAGCATGTGGTCGGGAACACGACGCGTTGTTGGGCATCTCAGAGTGTATAATCACCGGAACACCTCCAAAAATGGGTTCGAATCACACGGATGTAATTTTGGACGAAGTGGTCGAAAAGAAACATGCGATTCCATACCCGGTGGAGAAGGTATGGGCACCATCGTGGGAGAGTAATCCCTGGGATGGTCAGGACGACGAGGAAGACATCTATGGAACGAAGCAGGTGGATCCATGGGCGGATGAACGACAACCCTGGGAAAAACCTCCTATGTTATTCGCACCCGGTCCAGGAGTCCCACAGTTCGGAGTCCCACAGTTCGGAGTCCCACAGTTCGGTGTTCCTAATCCACAGTTTGGGGTTCCTAACCCACAGTTCGGTGTTCCTAACCCACAGTTTGGAGTTCCTAACCCACAGTTTGGAGTTCCTAATCCACCACAGGCGTATTCACCAGTGTCACCGGCATACGAACCTGGTACACCTACGTCTCCAGCATACGATCCTAATTCACCGGTGTCTCCGGCGTATGATCCCGGGTCTCCCATGAGTCCAGCGTATGATCCGAATTCACCGATGTCTCCCGCGTATGATCCAGGGTCTCCCATGAGTCCGGCGTATGATCCCTCATCTCCAATGTCACCCGCGTATGACCCTGACGACGTGGTGGAAGCGTACGATCCTTATCAGTCAAATAAGAAACGAAAGACGTATTGTTGATCACCATGAGTTGGAATACGGCGTCCATTACCGCGCACATAATAATAACATATATAAGATTATCAAAATATTCCCGGGTAACCCCGAATATATTACCTACCAATCCCCCCAATTCGTCCGATAATACACCGGAAAGATTCGAAACTGACATTAGAAGTGCGTAGAAGGTTCCCTCTATGCCTTCCTTCGCATGTTTAGCTACCGCAACAATCACCGGCATAATAATTAACATGCCAAAAAAGGATTGACCAACGGCGTCTAGAACTACGATGAACATGTCGGTGGTAGTCTCCGAGGCAATTAGTATCTGTACCACCTGACAAAACACGCTCCCTATGATAGCTCTAAACATGAGTTTGACTGGGTTAACCTCTAGCAGGAATGTTTTATAAATGAATGTACTAGCTAGAAAGGAAAGAGAGGATGCCATCGATATCCACTGAAAATCTTCGGGTGTATAATGTAGTTCATTTCTAAGAAAATAGGTGTAGAATGGACCATAGCTTGGTGCTATACTTATTGCAAATATACCAAATACTAATGCCCTTTTTTTGTACACGGCTTTGGATATTTTCTTGCATACGGTGACCGGAGCTTGTGTAGTATTAATATTAAGGTTCCAAACCATCCCCGCCATGAGCAAGCATGGTATAGTCATCAGTTGAAACACCACTTTGGTTCCATATCTCTGGTATACCGATCCTCCAAAGGTAGAGCCGATGACACTTCCCAGGGCTCTGTATGTCCAGCACGATCCTTGGGTCTTTCCTTTGACCTTTTCTGTTTTAACGTAATCTACGGTGATACAATCTGCACATACATCCGCAAAACACATTAAGAATGATATGGCTGTCATGGTGGCAACCAGACCTGACTTATTAACAATGAGTCTGGGAAGGGTGATGTATAGATATGCTAGAAGTATCCCGCACATGGATATGTATGGTCTTCGTTTTCCCCAATCAAAGACGATGTACTTGTCAGAGATTAGTCCAAATACGGGTTTGATACACCATGGTGCGGATGCTATACCTACACTCATGGTCATTTCTACCGGTGAAAATTTAAGATGTTCCATCATTTCAAAGTTCATGGCGATGGCTCCAAACGATAAGCAAAACCCAAAGGTAAAGTAACATATGTATAAAGAGTACATTTAATGATTAGTTTAGTATATTTATATTACGGTTTTTAAACAGTTATTTTTTTTACATCGACAATTTCATATCCAGAAGTTGATCCTGCTCTGATACCCAAAATTTTAACGTTAGAGACCTCATATCGACCAGATTTTCTCTCCCCGATAATTTTTTTCACATCTTTATCGTAAAATTTTCCATATTTCTGCAATACCTTCCCACTACTAATTGTGTTGTAAGCGGTAGCCAACAGTTCCTGTTTAAATCTTTCTGTGGTGTATATAAGTCCCTTTATAAACATGTCATCTATGACAGATTTGTAGTTATACATTCCACCGGATCGCCTATCTAGCTCTTCTAACGTTGTAATATCGTCCACAAACATATCCAATTCTCCCCATTTACCTTCTTTATCTTGTTTGCCTCTATGTCTCAAAGCTGTATAACCGATAGGAAATGGATTATTTCCTTTTCCATCCCATCCGTATCGAAATCCTTTGGTGTAATCTTTTTCTTCCAGGTGTTTCGCGTTCATCACAAAACGGTTTACTTGTTTTTGCGTGTCAGTAGATACCTGGACAACTATATCTGACCGACCGAACCAAAGCTCTTTATCAAATGGATTACGAACGTAGTAAGCAACCCACCACAGAGCAGCATAAATTGACACATCAATCAACGACCACCAAATGTAGGGATCTACTGTTTTTCCGTCTCCGCAATCTACAACACACCAATTATTGTCATTTTCATGCAATGACAGGTATTTGATCGGCGCTATAAATGCATACAAAAATATGAAGACCACTCTATACAATTGAATCAGTGTGGGTTCTCTGTACGTTTTCACCGATGACATCTCTCCCCAATTCCCATATATTCCTTCCCATTTGTTAAGGACCGCACCCAACACTGCCGAAGCTTCGTGTTCTCCAAATCCAATCTTCAATTCGCCGATTTTATTGATTTCATCCAACAGTACCGTCATTTCAGTCTCGAACAAATCCATGCCTGTCTTTATCTTTGTTTCTCTAATTTTTTTGTACAGCGCATGTTCGAGACCGTGGGTACAGAATAAATATTGTGCGTTATTACTACACTTGTCGTCCGACCACCTTCTATAATTCCGTTTGTATTTTGTATTTAGGCAGCAAAATACGTATATGAAGTTCCAAGAACTTTTTTCACGCATTTTTGTGAATGGTATTAACTCTAAGTCGTCTACGTCCGCATAAGGTGTTGATTTGCAGCAGCATCCCCAACCAAACAACCTAAAATCCGTCCATCTGGTCTGGTAGGCAAAAAATGTCAGAAGTATTGCCAAACATAAGGTCGGAATTATCAAAAATGGATCGACGCCATTTAGTGTGAACACGACGATATTGACGAGAACCATTACAACAAATGCCAATGATGTTAGGGTCAAAAAAATTCCATACAACGGTAGATTGAAGTAACGTGAATTTTTAATGTTAATTCTACCATTGACAAGATCTCTGATAAAGGAACTGGAATCGCCCAGGTATTCTGGAAACAAAAATGAGCGCTTACCCTGCAACACTTTACGTGCGGTAGGTGACAAGACCGCCAACAAATATTGCATTTTATGGAATTGGTCTCTGACCCTATTATCGTATTTAAGAGTGCCATCTTTTTCCATTATGTATTTTTGATGATCGTAAGAGGCATGTACCAAATACATTGCCATAGCCTTTACATCCCCTGACAAAGCCTCAAATTTCTTTATAACTTCCTTTTCTTTATCTTTACCTGAAGATAGTGTCATCGTTAGCATAAAGGTCATGATACCGGTAATCAGTCCAGATATGGTGTCGGTAGCTGACGAGACAGAAAACGATTGATTTTGTAACCAATAGTACGTCGAATACAAAGTGAAAAGTAAGACAAAAACGGCTGCATTGGTGGGGTTGATAAAGTATCGCACCAATGCTTTGATGTATTTCCATGGCATAGGCTCCATAGCATACGATCCGTATGTTACTTCACGACCGTACAATTGGTTCCATATCTCTATTTTTTGTTTGAGAACTTTAATTAAATCCTCTGTTTTTAAATCTTTTTTTATATCTCCCAAAGTAATATCCGGTATGTCCTGTTTGTTTATATCCCATATCTTTCCCAGTAGTTCTCTAACATCATCGGCATTACCGTTATTCCATGATTTTACACCCCTTTTTATAAATCTTCGACGAGAATCGTTACCACGCTTAATCAGGTGATCCTTTTTCTTATATTTTAAGTAGGCACCACGCGTGAGATCAAACCTTATTCGATTCGCCATTTTATGTACACGTGTGATATATTTATAAGTTGTTTCTCCTGATAATTTGATCTCCCAATTCTAAAGCTGGGTCTCTGTCCGTCTGTGTCCCTATCGTCCTTGTCGCTACTTCAACTTGGACGGTTGCGTGATTAAAAAACCCAACGTATGGGTTGAGAGGTGGTAGAAGGGCGAGGTTCGGCTGTTTTAAAAATTTCCGAGTTATGTTATTTCTGTAATGAAACCATCCCAAAAGAGGGTAGTGTTTCCACTGAGGAATATGTACACGTTTTTCCATTTAATATAAGATTAAGTATATTTATAGATTTAAATTACCAATGTTTTGCTCAACGCGACGTCGTTTGCGCTTTCGAAGTAGTTCCTGACAATCGAATCCAGTAGTCATCTGGTCGGTTGTTACCACCACACGTTCAGTTTGATTGTTCTGTTGGAGAAGATCTCCGGGGTATGACAACTTGTTTTGCGCCTGTTCCAAATCTTCCCGAATACAATCACCGTGGTATTGAATTGCATCTTCTGGTTCCAGTTTTAACTTGTTTATGCATCTTTGTTGCCATGCCCATTCATCGATAGACATGTTTAACTTAATTGCGTCGTAGGTACCGGTATCTTCTGAAGTAATTCCCATCATGGTTTGGACACCTATAGATTCGCGGTTGGAATTGCGTATAACCAACGGAGGTTTGTTCGTCCTTTCCGTCTCAATGATATGCATCAATTGAGGATACTGTACTACGCCGTTTACACGATTCGGTACACCGCATACAATCCTACGATTTTGCGTTCGTTCATTCCAAATCTGCATGTAACATTTCTCCATAGGTCCTGTTGTATCTGCCAACCCGGTACGGAATGGTTTGAACAAATCCATGTGAAAATCATGTGTATTGTTCCCAGACACGCGTGCCGGTATTTGGTGTTTTGTTCCTTCAACTGGTGCAGGTAGATCGTCGTTAAATTCGTAGTTATTGCCTTCGAATGGTTTGTAGGTTCGCCCTTCGAATGGTTCGCTTCCCAATGTCGTTAATACACTGTGAATATTATGAATCGAAGGTTTACCATTATCAAACGGGATCAAATTCTGGATTTTAGTACACAGTGATTTCATTCCACCGACGAATCGAATGTAAGAGTGGTCTATCATTTCGACGTCATCCACCCGGTCTTTCTTGTACTGTCTGTTCTTTTTAAAGATACGCCACAGTGCACTCAGTGTTTTATGTCTGGAAACCGATAATTGGGAGATTTCTACGGACACCATGTTCAATGCACAGAATGCAATTTCTTCGGTGCAATAGAGATAGGGTTCCACGTCCAACAACTGTTTTAATTCAAAGGGTTTGCCCTGGTGTATACCACCCTTGACATTAAACACAATGTCCAACGCGTTTGTAATCGTGAGAATTCTGCACAAAATACGGTACCGTTCCACTGTGCGCGGAGGCATCCGTATATTGCAATCCTTCTTCATTACTTTGGACATTTCATTCAATAGAATTGATGCCGCGTCCAGGTCAACGTCATGAATAATGTTACAGAAGATAAACTTCCAGATGTAAAACACCTTCATTTGTTGATCCTTGGTATAGAACAGAAACTGCTCTACTTTTTTCTTCAGTTCCGGTTTATGCTCCATGTCAAACGCTTTCCGTTGATAATCCGAAATGCTCTTATCTTTGCGGTAGATTCGCTCGAATTCGCCCCAATGGAATCGAGACTTGACTGCCTCTTCTGCCAATGCGGGGTTGTCGTTCGTTGCACCCATGTATACACCGATCTGAGAGGATACCGCTATACGATTCTTTCGTTCGCCGGTTTCTTCATCTTTGACAAATGTTTTTGTGCGTACGCGGTTCGAGGTTAGTTTCTCCTTCATCATGCTGAGTGCATCTTGGTTTTGATCACCAGGACCCGCTTGAAACAACCCGGGTGGTGCTTCGTTAAAGATGGTTATGTGATCGTTCTGGTCACCGTCGATCGCATCCGCACGTGTAGTTTGGTACGTAATTTCGGTGATGGTCCCCTCGATGCTCAATTGTTTCTTCACATCGAAGGAGTATGATTTTGAGGTTGCACTTTCTCCGGTGTAAATGCAATTCCAATGCAACTGGTTCAGACCATGTTGTCGATACGAATCGTACGCCGCATAATGTAATTTCAACAACTCAGGGTGCGCGGTTGCTACACACATGAACGAATCCAACCCTTGCAAAAACCAAAATTGCATGTTTGCAAAGACTGAGAGTGTAGGGTCCTTTATTTCAAATGCAAAGGAACCATGTCGCTCGTGGAGTTCGGGACGAATATGACGCAACCACCGTGCGATGCATTTTCCCGCCGCTGAGATATCGGAATCACCGGACACGCATCGCTCGATAAACTTACTCACCATAAGTTCTTGAACTTCGCGTCTATTGGTAGTCAGTTGCAAACGGTACGAGGTTTCCATTTCGATTATATCGAACGAGGATATACTGTGTTGGTTTTGAAACTTACTCTTTAATCGTTCCGTGTATTCCATATTCTCGTCGCCATAATTGAGATGCAAGGTGTTACCATACACGATATTGCCGGTGATCCAACTGGGGTCGTCTGGGTTATACCTTCCAGGGTTCTTTTTCAAATGATGAACCACAAATCTACCCTTTGCGATTCGTTTGATCTCTTCTACGTCGTCGCACAACACACACTGGTATTCGTTTCCATGTTGGGTGTATTTATCACCGAGGAAGTTTTCAATCAAACAACGTCCAGGACATGGTTTTACGTAAATATGATACTTCACTGTACGCTCCTCAGTAACCATTTTAACGTTAATTTCTGGTAAATCGACCCACTTCAATTGGTGAGAGGGTAAATATTTTTTCCAGAGGTTCTCCGGGTCGAGACACATCCAGAATTGTTTCACCAACTTACGTTCGTCTATAAACTTAAATTTCCAGGGTGTGTAACTGTTTGCATCGCAATGCTCTGGATTTATTCCCGCAGGAATTGTGACGTAGTTCTTCCAGTTGTTCTGCTGTTCGCTTGCTCCTTCTATTTGGAAGTTTTCGAACGAGAAGATATCTTCAGGATAAAACTTGAAATCCACGTCCTTATCAGATGCAGTCAATTTATGACACTCCGAAATTTGGTGGGTCGCATCGGTGTTGCCAACGTAGATGTTGAAGATATTCAGGAAAATATTCTCAGGGGTCACAATGTACTTTTTGTGCTGCTCCCATGGTTTGAGTTTCCCCTTTGCTTTTGCGGATTTTGCATTCTTCAACATGTTTGCAATGATATTCCCCTTTATGGTTTCGGGACGATTGTTGAACACATGGATGCGCTCGCCAACGGTGTTCCCTTCTTCACTTTCCACAACTTCGAAAAATATATGGACTAGGGAACCATCGGGTTTTGTGTTCTTTTTGTCGTAACCACCAGTTGACTTCTTCATCATTGACTTGCTCAACCGGTTTACGTAGTCTAAGAACCAAGAGAATACGACCCTGAATTTCTGAGACTCCGTACTACCTTCTTCAGATGTTTGCCAATCTGCAAAGGTAGATGCATTGGATCGCATCTTAGACCTGGGGATAGAGAACACAAGGTGCGTAAACCCCGCCTTACCCGAATCCGGAACATCAATGTTGATATCCCGGAGGTGATTTAACGAATCAAACGCCCAGTCTTTGCCCGCATGCAAAAAACTGATTGCTTGTAAATAATCCGACATTTTATAGAATTTTTTGAGATATATATAGAAATATTTTATTCAAAATTTATTAATTTACAATTTAGTAAACACGGTCGGAGCCACCAAACAACCTAGTCTCTGGCGACCTAGAACCTAGAAAAGACGGATTCGTATATTAATATAATCATAGCATTAACGCTGTATCATTATAATAAAAAAACTAGGTCGAGGTAGGTCGGGAAAACTTGCCGAAAAATAGCTATATTTAAGAAATTAGTATTCATATATAGCAATAGCATTAATGCTGTATCTATATATTAAAACTAGGTCGAAACCCGGTTTTAGGTCGCTAGGTCGGAGCTGACAGACCTAGACGTGTGTGACATTTAAAAAGCTAGGAATATTATAATATTTTATTAATTTATTAATAAAAACTTACAAAATGTTCTCAAAGATCAACGAAATGCAACAAAACAATCAACAATCACCGCAATCAAGCGCATTGAAGCGCAAACACGAAGATGTAGTCGAAGAGACGTCTCCAAAGCGAAAATCGTCCGCGCGACTTTACATGGTCAACGAGTTTGACGAGACCGATACCAGTATTGTCCTTGATAGCGACAAGAAGGTACCAAAACTCGTACTTGCGAGTAAACCAGACTCTCAGTACCGTCTGCAATTGAATACCCCTGTACTGACCGTTCAGTTCTCTAAACTTGGAGAGAAGGGCAACTCCGGGGAATTCGGAAAGACCGACGATGACTTTGAGTTTGAAATGAAGACTGTCACGACTCTTAACGAGCGTGTAGCAAAGGCGATGCCTGACGAGGTAGGTCGCGGTGAAGCGTTCTCCAAGTTCGTTCGTACTACAACGGATAAACTCCTGGAGTTTGCGTACAACACCAAAGGATGCATGGATTCGCACACCAAGAAGGCAGACAAGGCAGCGAAAAAGAAAGGCAAGACTGGTCTTGAACTCTTCAAAGAGGGCGCAATGTTGTCCCAATTCAAGGACTACGAGCACCGCGATTCCGGTGTAGAAGTCGAGATGTTCCAATGCAAACGTAAGGGAACCTACGAAGGCATCTCTCAACGTCCCGTATTCTGGAAGAGTACAAAGGATGGGTACCAAATCCAGGAAGTGAAATACCTGACGTACGGCACCGCGGTGAAGTACCAGGTGGGATTCAAGTTCTGGGAGAACGCGTCCAAGTACGGCATTTCCTGTACCCTGGGAAAGAACATCATCGTTGTGTTCCAACCAAAGAACGACAGCGGTCCACGGGAATCACGTGGCGCACCCCAAGTCCCATACGATATCTGAGCGAGATCTTAAAAATTATACTATCCATAGTATTTATATAAACTATTTTATATCTAATGTGGAGAGATAAAAAGCCATTGGCTAGGAAGCACAGGGAGAATAGGGTAAGAAAGGGAAGTAAAAGGGAAACAATAGAGGGCAAGACAAACAATGATACACCGACATGTGAAATAAACGTTGCAGATATGACCCCCCATGCCCGTAAGAGGGCTTCTGAACGCCGTATATCTAATATATTAATAAAGGATATAATCCGGAAAGGCAGACAATGGAAACAGAAAGGCGGTAGAATTAAATTTAAATATCGTTCTCACTGTGTTATTGGGACATACCATAATAATTGGATAACGGTAATTACGTGTTATTAACTAAAAGATTATATAATATTTAAAATACACCACCACTAAGTTCTGTCCATCCCGCCGTCGCCGGTTGTCCAGGTTCGTACAATGGGAAGTGAACAGGCGTGGCGTCGTATCCGGCTTCTCCTTCAGTTTTGTAGGCTACATCCGCATTTTTACACGCTGCTGGTTGGATAAGTACATCCTTACCATCCGTATTCTTTCCACATTTGCCGAAACCAGCTTCGAGAATACCTAGCTTTCCCCCGTCATTATCGTAGGAGATGGTTGCGGTGTATTTGTCCGTAGATAGTACATATTGTCCTTCGAAATGATATTTCAAAGTAATCGAATCGCTAATCGACCCGGACGACTGAAGGCATGGTAGACGAATATCGTATTTTGCAAAGGCGGGATGGCTCACGTCAACCAGTTGAATGTCAAAGTATGACAAGCAATCCGGTGAGGATCGAACCGTGTGGGTAATTTTTACACCATCGTCCGCAGATGTTGAAAAGAACTCTTCCTCGGCGCTAATAACACCGTGACACCCGGTTGCCGTATCTATCTCCGTACATTTAACACCGTCGAGGTCGAACCCAATCATGGTATTACGTCCCAATACCTGAAAGTCAACTGCCCCAGTTACCCCGGATTTTTGAATGATAAAGGTTACCACATTCCCGTTCGTCTCCGCCGATTCATCAACGGAGCGCGTACCAATCGTTAGTTTCGTGCCACCATCTCTGTCGAGAGCAATCTCACGGTTATCGGTCACCGTGATGGTAGAGGTGTGTTCAGTATTGGCGTGATTCGTGTACTTAATGTCACGAGTATCACCGAATGCACCTGGCAAAACTTTAATTTTGCAGGTGTCCTCGAACAATTCCCTTGCGTAAACAATTGGGTCGTATGCATACTGGTAGAGTTTAGCATCTCCTTCGCATCCAACGCCTTCTAATTCAACGGCGTCAAAATCAAGTCTATCTCCCAGAATATTAAACTCATCGTCCAACCTGCTGTAGTTGATCATGGTTTCGCTTCGCTTGACTTCGAAAATTTCACTGAGTGCACGTCCCCCTTGATTTGCTGGGTTAGGATCGATCGATGTTGGTTTAAACAGCGGGTCGCTAGCTGCTTCGATGTCAACATCGCTGATTGCAAAAGTATTGGTGGAAGTTGGCAAAGCCGAAGAATCGATACTGGTATGGTATCTAAGTTGGAACTGTTCTGCCGGTACATCTCCCCTGCTAGCATCAGCATACGCATTGGGCTGTTTGAACCCCTTCACGGTGATCCTACCTGGACAGATCTGGCACCCAAGGTATTCTGGGGCAAAATGCGGCAACTGACGCTTGTCCGGTCCACCGTAAATCATACCGTACGTATGGGACAATTTATACTGGGCTACTTCTGCAAGGTCGGCATGCAATTCTACCCTGGCAGCGGCATAGTCCGCATAATCGGCAACCGGATCCATATCGACATTATTGTTATCAAAGACATTTTTCGTAGCATCATAATAGCCCTTGAAATCGTCGTGGAGGTCCAGCCCTTCCTTCCTAATTTTAAGATCACCGATTTTAGTCAATAGACCACTAATTCCCGAGCCGTGAACAATCTTGTACCGTGCATCGTAAAAGATACCCTCGATTGGCAGAGCAAGTAGACCACGAATGGCATACGCCGTGGAATCGTCGAAACCCTTGTCGCCAAAGGTATTGAATCTAAAAACCTCCAGGGGTCCAGCAGCTCCCTGACCATCACCGTGGTTATCCGACTTGGTTTTAAAATGGTCCGTGGTTGCATCTGGAGCATGGGACGGAAAAAGCTTATTGAAATTATCAGCCCCATCTTTGTTGGCAAACACCCAGTCGTGCCAGTTTGCATCGTCTTCACTCGCTACGAACTTGAGACGTACTTCGAAGAGCTCTTCGCACGGCTCATCCGCATCCAAACATTCATCTTCATCTTGAGCCTCTGATCTTTCTTTAGTAAAGGTAACTCTGGCATCGATATTTCCCAGATAACCCTTGTTCAGAGGGCGAAATTCGCAGAATGCCAAGGTTTTGCCTCCGTTGTTTGGATCCGTGGCGCCAAAGACGACAGCGCCTTCAAGGTCCGGAGTGTCCAATGCCGCATCCACCGTATCTCCGGTCAACTCGACCGAGCAACCGTTGTATTTCGCCGCGTTTGGTATGTCTGAGACAACGACGCGAACCAAACCATACTTATCTTTTCGTCCAACTTCCAAGGTTCCGTCGGTCTTAACATCCACAAAGGCTTCCAAAAATGGAACTTGCGTTGGTACACTGACTATACTCGCTGCCGAGAAGTCAAAAATACTATCGGCACCCTGTGGTATGGCTTGAACTGAACATACGTTGGGTTCAGAGCCGGTTCCTTCGTTACAAAAGGACCCGACTGGACAGTTACAAGGTACAAGGTTACCGAGTTCGTCTTCGCATGTCGTGTCGGCGTTTTCTTTGTTACAACCGATCGGTTTATTGTCGGCGGTCTGAGCACCTACCAATACATCACCGTCTTTTAATTGGTGAGACGACGATAGAAAATTTACGGACACCTGAGCGCCAAAAGCGGCTTGAACAAATAACGATAGAAACAAAATACGTTTCATACTATTATGATGCCCTAATATGTTTTATATACATTTAATTTTTAAATTCATCGTCTTGATTGTATATAAATCTCCTGTTAATACTGTATATATGCGCCATTACCGGCGAGAAAGATTTCACCGGGATCATCGTTTTATAGTTACGAAGAATTGTATATGCATCTTTGGTGTTCTGGCTGCTACGGTTTTAATACTATTGAGTGTTTTTATAGGGTTCTATGTACAACGTTTTTCGGCAGTTACCGGATGTCCAACAAATTGTACGGGACATACACAGTGTACCATTTCAATCTGCAAAGACGGTGCATGTATCGATGAACCAATCAACAAAACATGTGACGATGGGTTGAGCTGTACATCCGATGACAAGTGTGTAGCGGGCGTTTGTACCGGAACGACAGACCCGTGTTGGGATAACAACCCATGTACATTTAACAAGTGTGTCGAAGGCACAGGCTGCATGTTACAACATCAAGATCACGGAATGTGTAATACAACCTGTACGAAGGACACCGACTGTCCTGGGATTTACACCTGTGTCGATGGTACTTGTATTTTATTGGATGACAGTGGGTCTACCATACGATTTTTGGATTACACGCTCGATAATTGTCCCGAGGGAAAACGGCTGATTATGGATTTCGTGTTAGATACCATACCTTATACATTGAATAACGAGACGCGATACATTATCCCTAAGAGTATATACGATTTTGTATCGGACGGTTATCAACCGTTGGGATTTATCGATGAGATCACCAATCTGAATTTTGTAGAAATGGAAGGCATTGTCCGGACTGGATTTAGTTTAAGTACAGAATGTCAGGTGTATACCGAAAATAATTGTGATACCCTGTTCGCCTTTAGGACTTATAATTTTTTCATTAATCTTCATCATTGCTTGTCGGTCCACAATCATAATTTTTGTTTGGATGCGGTTACCAATACAGCTGTGTATATTGATTTGGACTTACACGACTGTTCAGGGTTTATACAGCAACAGCTGCTTGAATGGAGAGGCGAAGTAGTAATCTTCAACGGAACGCAAGAAATGGTACCACCCATATATTTACCATCTACGATTCATCAGATCACCGCCGGATTTCGAACCAACCTCTATAATAACACCGCTATACGTGCAGTGACTACCGGGTTTCGTATATGTAGCCCAATAGTAAATCACCGACTCAAACACTGTGTTCTTGGTGACCCACTGTGTTACCACAAAGGTTGCTATTTCTGGGATCCGAACGATTACCCGATCCGAATGTTTTATGACATTGTATCCAAGGGTATAACGCCGTCTGCCAAATCCAACTGGGGACTTGCTTCGTGTTACGACGAATCGGTATATTTGAACAACACGTGCTATGGAAATAAATGTCCAAACACCGTAACAGGATTATCGTTACCATGGGCTGCACCAATGGACGATGGGTTTTTATTGAACACGGCACTACTACAGAATAGGGTGTGGACCTTTGACTTTCGATTTAAACTTTATGTTTGCGGTGGCGCAATTGATGATCGCGAATATCATAATATAGTAACTATAAATATGTAAACTAAGTAAGAAAATGCTATGGATTGTAATTTTACTCCTATACAGTGTAAATTCTAGTATAATACCCAGGACACACGATGTATCTAGGTTACACATGTTAAACATGCAATATCGTGACCGCATGTACCTAATGACACATCCTATCAACAAAACTTATCTCCGTGTGGATCAGCTACAGGACATAGCGAACGAAGAGTGGAGTAAATTAACTGACATATGTCCGTCTCTACGGAAAAATATTAGTATCGACATTAATTTTGATAGCACGTTAGAAAACACCGGTACACTAGCATGGAATACCCATTCAATGAGGCTTATGAATGGAGCGTTGACATCCACACGGGATGATATGACCATAGGTGTTAATCCACATCCAGCAAATGGTTGGTTTTACGGTGAAAATTGTACAGATATCTCTTATCGTTATGATCTAAGATCTGTTCTTAGGCATGAATTTTTGCACGGCTTAGGATTTGCATCATCCATATACAAGGACAATGATGTATGGACAGCTGGACACAGTGTATGGGGTAGTTGTTTCCCAACCCAATTTGATACTCACATTGTAGACGGAGGCGGTAACAAAGTTGTACACAAGTGTAATTTGACAGAAAATATTCAAGGCAAAGATGTATTTATTAATGGTGTTAGACTATTCAACCCAGATACGTACAACCCGTCGTCTTTTTCTCACCATTACCACGACGGTGGATTGATGTATTGGAAATTAAGACCGATGAGGTGTATGAACATACGAGAAGATGAAATTAAAATGCTATCTGCCCTGGGAGTTCAGTGTCTGAGTACGGAATCCGATCAACCGAGCGTAGCTCTGCTTTTAGCGCCTTTAGTGCTCTCGTTATTTTTTCCTTTGTTGTAGGGTCACAGGTGTTTTTTCGACGTATCATGGTAAAGATATCGTCCGCCAAATAGTCTATATGATCTCGTTTCTGTCTACTACTTGTCCACACAATGCCTACTACATTGCCTACTAATACAATAATAAAAATATATAAATTGCTTCCCATCACCAAAATAATCCTAGCAATCCATACTATCGTAGAAATTATCGTCCACATGACATTTTTACCCATCAGGGTACTGAAATCAAACGCGCTCCCCCTCTCCAACCTGGGCTTCTGAAGCAATTCACGCGTAGACTGTGACGACTGTATCCAAATAAAATTCGCCGCAATTTGCAGGATTAAGGCGATAAATAACATCAACAGGAAATAACCAGCCCCTTCGACGCGGTAATTCAAAATATGAACTTCGGTGGCACAGGTAAAGGTATCGTCACACATAATATGTATACGAGTATTAAAATTTATACATTATTTAAATACATCTTTGGTACATAAATGTCCTGGCAACGACTAAACGACATAAAAGCAGATATTGAAACTCACAGACAAGAGATAAAAAAACTCAAAGTTTTACGTAACAAAGAGCTAGACGCCTTGAGAAATTTACACAAAGACATGAGCGCATTGATTCAACAGTTGCAAAGCCTGCTAAAAAGGGAACAAACTAGACAGGTACAGAAACAGATAGAAGAAATACATAGGTTAATTGGTGAGGCTAGGAGTAAACACGTAAAATTTTAATTAATTCGTATCATTTGAACCGGACAACGTTTTGCGTTTCCAGAATCGTATATATGCTCCACCTTGTACTGTACATCTCCAAATATAATTACCTCGTCTTCCTCTGGCTTGGGCTTACGATGAAACCATACGTGGAATAAATTGTCGATTTGCCATTCAAAGACACCGACTTCAGGTGCTTTAATCCAGGATCTACCCAATGAATCTTTTATAGACGTTATTGGGACGATTGGGTCCACAGGATTTTTAAACTTGTTAAGATCCGTCATTAGAAGATATTAGGGGTTCTTTTATATCCCGCTTCTTCAATATCGACTTGCGCGCGGGACCTTTTGTAGGAGTCATCTCCTCGTTCTCTCCTTTTCTCCATTCCGCAATACTCTCACGCTTGTCAAAGAATTTAATGTGAACGGTGTTAAACCGCACTTTTCGTTTCTTTAGTGTAACTCGTGGCATCGTTTTTTAAATTAAAAAATTAATTTATAATATAATTTTATACTTGTACGAATATTTTAATGTACCAGGTTCGACCTAGTTCGACCTAGTCCACGTTTCGTATAGTGGGTTATTTACCTGCATCAAAACGTTTGCAAAAGGATCCTTCATGTCTAGGTGTCTGTCTCTGTACTTTTTATACAAGGTTGGGTGTCCCGCGATCATACTCATGAAGGAGTCTTCGAAAAATTTCGGACTTCTACACAATGGACACTTTATTTGGTCCCTGTATCGATCAACTGCATTTATCATACACTCGTCGCAATAGGTGTCGTTGCCACAGGTAATGCATGGTATTACACCTTTTACGTAATTCATGCATGCTACGCACATGCTTTCTTCCTTGTCACGGAACAAAAAATCAAGGAAAATGTGCAAGTTACTCTCCGGTAGTAACGACATTTCGTTAATAAGTTGCGCCTTATCCTTGTATGAGATTTTTACCAATGTTTTAACACCGTTGGGTTTGATGTCGTGCTCTAGAAAACGATTCGTGGCGTATCCCTCGCCCCAACGCACTACTATGGGAGTTGTTTCCATTAGTTTCTCTACCACATCGCACCATTTTTCGGTTTTGATATGTTTTCGAGTAATATCGACAAGAGGTAATCCCTTGCGAGAACAGACGGAACGAAGACGTTCGACTATTTTTGGAATATCGTTTACGGTGTTTAATGACATATTTATATCGGAGTTGTATGTTTTAAATGTTACGGTTTGCTATTTTTTTTGTAATTATTTTTACTTTATTGGAGTTGGAGATTCTCAGAAGAAAATACCTAGTTTTATCTCGACCTAGTTCGACCTAGATTAATAATACCTTAAACTAATATTTTAATTACCTTAAAATTTAAATACTTAACCTAGATCGACCTAGATTTACCTAGTTCTACACAAAAATCCTTAGGAGTATTAATATTATAAATTATAATTTTTTTTAAAAATAAAAATGAAAACAAAACCAGCAGAGAAAACAAACATGAAAACAAAACCGGTGAAGAAAACGAAACAAGCAAAGAAAACGCAAATGACATGCAAAGGAAATTCGAAAACGAAAATCATGAAGTTTTTGTTCAAACATATGGACAAAAAAACAAGAGACGACTACAAGGACCCGCGTACCCATAAAGCAAACGACAAACAGTGGACACCGGCGGATTTATTTATTCGTCAATACTTAAACAACTTGTCCGATGGGTTTGGTATGAAACAAGTGGTCAAGGTCTACGAATTCCTATGCAAACACAAAACGGAATTGATTGGGTTTAACTTGGTCAGCAAGAACGGAGTCAACAATTGCGGGTATGAGTTGTGGAAAGACTATGACTTTGTTGTAAGTGAAGAACGCATGATTTCCAATCGTGGGTTACAATCACGATACACGCAAGATGATAACCCACTTGTTTGGTTACTCAAGGCAGCGGCGGAAGAATCTCATGTCGAAGTATATATATGAAGGTACACCGTAGATGGAACTAAATGGAATTAAAATAAAATAATTAATAATTACTTGTTTTCTTCGATACTGCTCGTTGGGTACTTGTATTCAACAAGAAGCTCGGCAGTGACCTTGTACTCGCCCTCTGGAACCTCGTTGGTCTCGAACTTAGCGTTCAAGGTGTCAAAAGAGGTGTATGGGATCTGACAAATCACCTGCTCGTACAGTTGTTTGATAACATTGTTGACAACATCGCGGGATACTTTGACGTATTTGTTCTCACGTTTCTTCTCTTCCTGGGTGTTAATTCCCAACATCTCCCAATTTCTTGAGATCACGCGGAGGATGACATGATCAGCTTCTACGTAGAAGTAATCTTCGCCCTTGAACGGAACAATACCTTGCCACAGCTTCTCTAGTGTGTAGCCTCCGTATTCTGAGATGAATCGGTTGTTAAGGACATTGGCGGGGCTATAACACGCTTGATCTGGTCGTGCGCGTTCAAATGGCAGTACGTTGACAAGGTTTACGTAACCATCTGATTCGGACATGTGCGCCATTCCCATGTCGGTGTTTTGCGGGGTGAAGAGGGACCCTTCGTTATTGGTAATTTTAGGACTATTTTCGTAAAGATTCAGGGACATGGTAACATTCTCCGGACAATTGGAGTAGATACCCTTGAGTTTAATCCCGGTGACAATACCTTTGGTGAAATCGAGCTTCTGGAAGGATGCCTTTTGTTCTTCGTCCAGATCTTCAACACTGTAGTTTGGCTTGAAGACGTCAGCAGCGTTGTGAATGTTCACGACTTTGCCGCTGGTCAATTCTTCGGCGCTGGCGTTACAGGTAACGACTACCCTACGGACGTGGGACGAGCCGGCTTGACTGTCGTTGACTCCTACGGAGAAATCTTGAATTTCTTGGGTTTCTTCAGTTAGTGCGGGTGCGGTTTCAATTTTGTTGACTTTACTCATTTATAAATTGAATGTGGTACATATATATATTAATTTAATAATTTCATGAACACATTTGAAGTATAAATATCATTGACTTTGACAGAAATGATGAACAGTCCAGATGAAATCATAACTGCTAACATTAATTACGAAGGGTGTGAAAACATAGCCGATAGAATATGTGAAGGTGATAATATTGAGACGTACGGTAAACGCGTGGACCAGTCCGACGTACCACCATGGATAACAGCAGACGAGCAAACGCAGGAGTTTGAAAAAATACGCGAAGATCGGATACGCAAAATGCGCCACTCGCACGTGTACAAGTTCGTTATGCTATTGTCAGGATTCACGAACGAGAAGATGGAAAAATATTGGACGAGAAGCACCGGGAATACACAAACTAATTTTTCAACGGATTCGCCTTTTGATGCAGTAGCGACTCCTGCCGCGAGTCTTAAAAGGAAGGCAAAAACCGACCAGCAGCAACAAATACAATTTCATGACTGGTACGTGAATACCTCATGGGCAGATGGACTCGTATATTTAACACCTACAGTTTATGCACATATGGAAGAAGCATTCACCGCAATAACCCAACGGCATGAGCATCTTAAACATATTAAACTGTGGCAGTTGGTGGAATCTCCCCGTATTCGTTCGCTATTTGCTAGAATGGTAGCCATGTGTATTCGAATCTCTTCGACACTCTCTGGGAAGAAATACAACCTCGATAGAACGTACAAGCGCGTGAATTTGGAGCGTCAGAGGCTGATGAATGCCTTTAAACATGTAAGGGTAGAAGACGACGTAGTGAAGAGTCCCGGAGGAAAGACTATGCAACCTGGGTTGGTATTTAGAAAGGATGATCGTAACCCCAGATTTGCCGGTGTTTCCAGATCGGATGATATATACAGACGTATGGCGTTGTCGAACCAGTTAAGTAATATGAATAGGAGTAAAATGTATTTAAATTAAATGTTTCTCTACCATTTTTCGTGGGACCAACAACGACCCATCATTAAAGAATTTGCTCGATACCATGGTTCTCCAATTTGCCTTGAGTAATTTCATGGCAATTTCGTCGGAATCACCGAACCGAAGGACATCGGTGAGCTGTAGCCTGTCGCATGAAATATTAGACGGTATATTTTTACTTGTAGGGGTTAGCTTCAAGACGGTAGGCGTGTCCAACTTATCGACGATATTGTTACTTGAAATGCGACAATTCACCATTCGGAAGGCTTCGCCCTTTACCAACTCTCCTTTGCGCATTACGTAGGTATTGGCTAGGTTTTTACCTGACCAAGAACAATCGCTGTAAATGCGATCTCGGTTGGCTTGAGTCAACTGGTTCACGTCCATGAGATCGGTAAAGGCGTCGGACGCAACATCTCCGGTTTTGGATACCAACGAGTAACCCATTAGTGGTGATTGAAGTACCATTGCTTCACCCTTCGATTTGATAACGTGGTTATAAAAATGATAAACGTTTGCACCTTTGTACAATGCTACGTACGTGTGTCTAGATTTGAGTTCCAATCCAGATGCAATCTTGTCGTGTTCTTTTTCGGTCTCCTTCACTAGTTCTATTTCTTTGTAATCGTTGCAAATGTCACGCATGGCATTCTGGCACGTTATCCAGTGGTTTACAAATGATTTGGATTTGCTGAATGCGGTATCTACGATGGTATATTTTTCCATATGCTGTGCTCCTAAATCATCGACCTCGAAGGTGTTGTATTGACCGACGGAGGAATTTAACTCCGGTACCGATACATCCTGAAGAGAAACGGTACCACGGTATAAGCTTCGTGTTTTGCTTAATTGTGGGTGAAGCCATAGCCTGTCGGCGTCTGTGAGCTTGTATCCTGGCAAAGCTTGTACGATCAGACCCTTGTATACGTCGGTTCCATACAATAGTGATTGTTCCAAATCAAGGGAAAAGTTACTCATCAATACCATACATTTTATACCCTTTTTCTTACTGAGTTCGGTAAATTTAGAAATGCCTACTTGAAGTGCGTCGGGAATTCCGTCCGGGTAACGTTCATTTAGCTGTGTTATATCCATATTTAACTTATTTTTTGCTTCCTAATATACGTAAATTTTTTAATTTTTCTGCAAGAATAATTCGAATTACCAAATCCTCTGGTGTCCCTTCATCCAATAGAAAGCGTACATTTTGATTGTAATCCACGGTCCGTTCATAGGATTCACGTGTACATATATTATATATATAATGAAGCTCATGGCACTTCTCAAATACCTGCTCTTTAGACTTTATGGTATTGTTCTCTATCATCCATTTTACAAACACGCCGAAGTCGAGTGGTTTGCCCGTTATTTCGTACAAATTAAAAACAGTGCTCATAGTATCACATATATAAAAATTAAAATATATACCGTAATCAGACCGAGTGAAGTATATAAATGTTCAAGCATCCTATAAAATGTCATTTGTACGTAAAACCACCAGTAACCAATTTGAAGAAACCCAAGCACCCGCACCAACCAGTAACAATCTGCATATTCGCATCGATGTCGCACCAATTCCACTGGGAGCTACCAAAAGCTCGTCGATCGAAGAGCGTGAGATGCAGACAGAAGTCATCGAAAAGGTGAAAAAGATGGGAAAGGATTTGTTTGCGGAGAACAAAACGGTAGTATCAACCAACGCTGGAGAACGTCTGTACCAAACAAAAGATTTGTACGGTCAGAACCTATCCCTGGAAGATATGATCCCAGAACTTACCAACAGTAATCTTACTTTGCGAGTTAACGCTATCCGAAGCGGTGTTCAATCTCAGACTACATGTATGGAGTTGAAGACTGGTATTCTTGCAGATTTGTTGGAAGAGACTGCCGACAGCAACCACGAAAAGAACACCACCCTAGAGATTCCAAACAACCAGGATAGAGGTACCATGTACGTTTCGGTCAAAGAAATTAAGGGTAAGCATTACATCAACAAGGTAGACTACAAGGTAAACACGACCGAGGACGATAGATTGCATATCAAATAATTAATCTTCTTTTTTACTTACTTTAGGTTTACTCTCTTTACCATCATCCTTTTCCACTTTAGCTTTCTTTTTCTTTTTATTGCTTTCTTCCTCGCCCTCCTCGCTAGCGCCCTCCTCTAGTTTTCGTTTCTCGCCCTTTGGTTCTTTTGGTTCTGGTTTCTCAAACAACAACTCATCTTTGGGAGGTGGATCCTTCTGTTTATCTTCTATGGGCAACGAAACATTACGAAGTGCATAGGTAGCATACGCGTCCCAACTGATAACCCCCTGCTCGTATAGGGCTCTAAGCTCAGAGTTAGGGACAAACGGTGTGATTGGAAAGAAGGCTTGTACCTTGTGTTTCTTCTTTGCTTCATACACATCCTTTTGCTTTGAAAAATCTACTTCGGACATAATCTTTTCGGTGAATATTTTGTTGTAAATATCGGAAAGCATGACCCCTAATTTCTTTTTGTACCATAGTAGAGTGTGCATAAACGAATTGTGTATACCCTCACTGTCTCCACGGTGTATACCACTGTCGGCAAACATCATACTTCTTGGAACTCCAATCACCGAACACACTTCCTCTTGAATAATTTTATGTAAATTCACTAGATCCGAACGCCCGGTCGTCATTTGAGGGTTGACCACATGTTGACCAGAAGGAAGCTGGACTACATTGTCTAGTTTCTTAGTCGCCTTCACCGCGGCACGACGTCCCATATATTCTTCGTACAATTCCTTTTGTTTGTTCAACATTTGAACCGCGGATTTGTTTCGTGAATATTGCATATCGTCTCGAGCTTCACTCGCGCCAGCATCTGCATAGAAATCGTAGTCCACGCCTTCTGTACGATTGCCCGACGATTGGTCCTTTATTTCAGCGTACACGTGAGGATCAGACCTACGAATCTCCATATCAACGCATGATTCGCGCAACTGTTTCAAAAACAACAACCTGGGCAAGATTTTAGCGACTACAGAGGTCATGTTTCCATCGATCCGAGGTTCCAACCCAAAATGATTGAATACTTCGACATTCTCCATCGGCTGGTCGGCATCGTTTACTTCTAAGACTTGCCATTCGTACTGATTGTCCACTACATTCACCTTTAAACGATAAGTCCCCAGTTTCAAAACACTGGGATATTTATCTTGGTAACTCACGACAACGAAACCAAAACATAGAATACAATCGATTGCATCCGAACAGAATGGTATCCATTTGTCGTCGATCAACTCTTCCAATTCCGCGTCTAATTTCACCGATTTGCCACGACAACCATTCTTACAGAAAGTTATACCGTTGTTTAAAAGATGGGTGTTAATCATCTGGCGACACATCTGCAACAAGCAACTGTTGTGAAACGAATTCCAGATGAACTCCATTCGGTGAGAGTCTATCAGAAACGATTTTTGCATTTTAGGATATAAATGTACTATATTTATACTCTAAATGAAAAGAAAACGTGATTCAATGGTGGGGTATGAAAAAGATGAATTGTTAACAGAGACTACGGCTTTAAATTTACAATACAATAGAACCTTTGGTCTGGATCACAATATATTAATATACGATTGCTTTAAAGATAAAACACCAGAGGCGATATATGAAGTTAATTTGCTATTAAAACAAAACATAGCAGACCAGAACTACATGGACTTGGAACAAATCAAAAAGATGATATTATATAAATAGTATACCGTTTATAAAATGTCATGTCAGAAAGACCAATATCTTCTGGCTTTGTACGCTCTGGTGTCTTCCTTGTCCGTAGCCACATCCGGAATAATCGTCCTGTTTGCTTTGGGAGATTTGAAACCAGAGGAAGACGCGGAGACCAAACGAAACTTAGAGTCTACCAGTATTTCAATAGCATCTCCTGACTCTGAGGATCTTCAGTGGAAGACGATTTCTCTGAGAATATAGTCACTGGGTTCGTATTGAAGTAGTCGTTGTGAATGCAAACATGTCCTTCGTCTGTCTTTATAATCGTATGTACAACGCCGACGGATTTTACTGTTCCGGTGTATTTCCCGACCTTTATGCGTGAATCCTGCTTTATGGTTGTATCAAACACCATACCGGCTACCATTTTCTGAATAATGGGTCGAAGTGCCAACCCCAGGGATATACCTAAACCTGTCAATAAAGAAGCTGCCATCTGGTAACCAAACGCTTCGTAAACGGACACAATTACTCCAATGGAAAAAATAAATGTTAACAGCAATTGAAAAACATGATTGTGCCGAGAAAAGCACCGCATTTTGCTACATTTCATGGCGTAAAATAACAATACTATAATTAAGAGTGTAGCAGAGAACACGGCAAAACCTATGCCCAAATTTTCCCAATTCACCATATAAAGGTACAAGTCTACAAAATATACTACTATATATTTGATTTTTGATTTATTATATGACTACCATACATGTAGATTACGTATCCAAATTTATGAAGTGGAAACACAAAACAACCTTTATCGAGTTCATGAATCGCTTCTACTCGCCCACTCTATTCATAGTCATGACATTATCAGCATTCGATGCCATACACTACACCTATTCGGCGCCACTTATTATTTTAATGGCATTTGTATCGTCCATTCTAGTAGCCTACTCATCATGGACAAGATGGAAAAAGGATTTCATGTACCTGGCAGAACGCAACTGTGATATACCATTGGGGGTGACCATGTTCATAGTAGGGTACGAGTCGGTACTACAATTTACCGTCTCTATTGTATCGTTCTGGTGGATTAGTGGAGTTCCGGAGTGTATATTCAAATGGTACGGAATAGAAAGAAGTGTACAGGCATACATGTGGCTCGCATTATTAATAGCTGTATTTATTTTGCATGTAATATTATGGAAAAAATCATCAAAAGAAATGGAACGACTGCTCAAAACTACCTACGAACACTTAAATGGGAGGGACATCCCATAACCCCGGAGGACGTTCTTCTTTTCGCTCCAGGCGTAATGGTGCTTTCTTTAGTCCGGGTCGTTCATCCACCTTACGTTGCATGTATGGGATTAAAGTCGCAATATCATTCACCGGCAATACATCCGTCGGGATAGCCGTCTTTTTGATAGACTGACAATCTCGACGACAACACCCTTTTGTTAACGGGGGTACATGGTTGTACTTATCCTTGTCCGTCCAGGTCATCATATGCCCATAACCACGGTGCTGGAATATTGGACGACTGTACGAATTGCCACAACATGTCCACTTGTCTGTATTGTAATCGTACGTGCCAGGGTGATACCAACAGTCCCAACAACCCACATTCTCCATCTCTGTGAAAAATTTACCACAGCTTTGACACTCGTGCAACTCTGTAAACAACCGTATAGTAATTTCTATAGCTTTTTTACTCGCATACAATGACATTTACTATATTTTATGTATTATTTATACTTCACCAACTTTGTTCCAAAATATCAATCGCATGCTGGAGGATACACGATTCCTTTGGATCTTTGCTAGTATACTCCATCAATTTCCATTCATCGACATTAATAGCCTTTACTACCACCTCCTTTGGACGAATCACCATTTTCAACTCGCCGTTATATTCTTCTGTACACTTGATTTTCTCGTCAGAACGGTGAATAACCTTTGCATTGCCAAACACATAATCGTTGTCGCAAATCATAAAGATATGGTCGTCTAACTCGCGCTCGGTAACTGTAAACTGAAACGCAAAGATTACATCCTCTGAAATAGATGCACACTGGTATTTCATGGCTGCACCCAGTGATTTATGCTTACGTTCGATTTCCTCAGACACAAAATCCACACCGGATATCTCAATAGCAGCACCTTTGTTTTCTTTGTTTCCATTGTACTCGATACCGGTGATATAACTATTGATGTCCGCAATCATCCACACGGCAAACAACGACACCAACAACATCCAACCCAACCAGTGATATTTAGATGGTTTCTTAAGACGAACTTTCTGCCAATCAGCCTTGTTTATCATTGCTTTACGTGCTTTACAAAAACGCTTACACATTTATTGACCAACATTGCGGTATATATACCTATATCAGAGAAAAACCAATATATATTATGAAAAATATATCATAAATATGCCAATTGATAAAGTAGCGATTTACAAGGCAGAATTGAAACCACCTATGGGGTGGACTGGAGATAAAGCAAAAAAGTACCAAAGATCCATGCTCATTTCGGATAAACTCTTAAAGAAAATGGGAATCCCAGCGTATCCCTTTTTGGTGTTTGAGAATGGAATGCAGAAATGTACACCGCAGGCACGAATTAATGTAAAGCTGAGTATTCTGAGGAAGCGTAATGTAAGAGATATTAACACTCCGCTGACACCGGAGGAACAAAAAGAGTTCGATGCTAGAACATGTAACGTTAATTTACCCGACGATGAAATCATAGCCAAAGGCGATAAAATTTTACGGCTGTTGAGCAAATCGGATCCCGTTAGCTACGATACTGTCAAAACCTTATTGGACAAGATTCCGGTGAAATCCGGGTATATCAAACCATTGTCCCCATCGACGGTTCAAACACCGCCAGGGACCCCGGTCGTACAGAAACTTATACCAGCAGCAGGTCCGAAAATGATTATCAAACATGATTTCGAAACCTATCAGACAAAGGATACGAACAAATATTTCTATTCGCCATATGGTGATATTAAGACACCGGCTGATCTTAGAGCTTTGCATATAGGTATTAAATCTGCCGGCATACGCAAACTAATAGCCATTAACAGTATGTCGAACAAATACGTGGAGAGCAGCAATATCGAGTACGATTTACGACGTTATTTAGCCGGTCTACCAACCAAATACGTCAACCAGGTTCGTTTCAACAATGCGTTGGCGGAGGCTAATAAGCGTGGAGATGTGACAGCCGAGCACGTTGTTAAATCGTACCATAAGATTTCCGGCGTTCGTCGGGAGAGGGTCGAAACCCTAACATTGAGCCAAAAAGATTGGTTGTTAAAGGGTAGAGTTTATAATCCCAATGTATTAACGGCACTGTATCCTCCACACGATAAACGGTTTGGTTATGAACTGTGGAAAATATGGGCATCTAGTATGCAAAAGAAGCTCGACAGGTACATGTCTCAGTACACGGAAACGGTGACGACCACGAACACCCCTGAGGAGGCGTACAGTGTTGTGCAGAATATAACACTAGGTGCACCTGTTGTACAGCAGCAACCACTACAGCAACCACTACAGCAACCACTACAGCAACCGCAAACGCCGCAACCACAGCAAATGCCACAGCAAACGCCACAAGCGCCACAGCAAACGCCACAGCAGCCTGGCATACCAATAGACGCGGTAATAGATACCGGTAAAGTACCGGGTGTAGGAGTCACTGGAATTAATGCCTTCGCTAAAGAGGCAGCCTTTGCGTTAAAAAAGCCGTCGGATCTGAAAGTATACGAACTATTGCACATGTATTCAAACATTGATTTGAGGACCACAGCGACTTATGGTGGTCTACGCACCGCAAAAGCGAAGAAATCTATAGATGAAATCCAAGCCCTGAAGGCAAGTGCCAAACCAGAGCTGGATAGACTTACTAATCTTTTCGATTATGCAAAGTCGCGAGCTGAGGACCCAGCCACACGTCTTTATGGTACCAACATAGGTAACAACCCGATAAGGTTAGCTGACAACACCGGTGTAATATTCGAGTATAGCCGACAAAAAGTTTGCAGTACCTTTGGTGCAAAGCCATGGTATGAATGTGATTTGCTTTATAACTTTTTAAGAAAAGAAGCAGATAAACTGGTTGAGAAGGAAACGAAGCGGTTTGAGGTTAGCCCAAACGAGCGTAAATTTATTATGGTTGAGGAGGCTGGAGTGAAACAGATAGCAGAAGTTACAGGGTTTCTTAATCGGACGGTTAGCTATATCTATTGTGACAACCTCAAAAGCAAAACCAACTCTGGCGATATTGACGAAACTGAATTGGACGACCAGAGTGTAATCATCACCGATGCTTCGGATGCAGATTGCGAATTACAAAAACAGAATCGCGATCAGGTAAAAGCAGCTGCAATAGCGGCGGCGAAAAAAATCGCGGAGGATGCAGCGGCGGCGGCGGCGGCGGCAAAAAAGAAGAAAGAAGATGAAGAAAAAGCCGAACAGGATCGATTAAGAAAAGAAGCGGAAGCCAAACAACGCAAAGATGATTTGGGTATAGAATTGACCAAGGGTGTGTCATTTGGATATGACGGTGAATTTGTGCAATTAAAGGATGGAGATGATGTTTTATTTGCTCTCAAAACTATTCTGAATGACGATGATAAAGATGAAGCTAAATTCGAAGCACTTCGTAAGGATTCGTCGGGTCACCTTGTGAACTACTGGTACATTGCAAACCCAGTGAAGCAATATGATATGGTTACTGTAACTCTGGGTGGACAAAACTATCATTTCAACCCGTCCATACACACCGGTGAGTTTCTCATCTCAGAGTACGCTGGTCAGGTTCTTGCCGACAGCGATGATAATGTTCAGGTAACAATTACACCTGGAATAGTTAAATCGGCTCTAGAGGCTGTAAAAGCATTACATAATCTAGGATATGTACACGGTGATATTAAACTTGAAAACATGGCTCTCAAAGGTAAAGTTAAACTGTTTGATTTTGGAGAACCCACGATGAGCTTTTCGGAGAAGGAGACTCGAATCACCAATTACAAAACTTATTGCCATAAAGTTCCACCTGGTAAAACATCTTTGATTGACGACCCAACTATAGCAAGCGGAATAGCGCATAAATATATAAGCGGTCTAGGACCTGGAACAATGGGAAAACTTACAGAAGAATTAACACGTACTCTTGACGGAGATGGAAATGTAATCGCTGGGGTTGTAAACAAACTAATAACTCTAGGAGAATTAAAACAAAGTATTTTGGGTTCCGACTATTTATTGCTTCAGGAGACTCAAACATATAAAGCTGGAGGACAAAAAGATGCAATACAAAAATTAGACGCAATTCTATTTGGCGGTGAAGCAGGAACTTTTGCTCATCTCATGTCTCATGGGTCACCAACGTTGTACGGTGGAAACGGTGAAATGGTAATTACTCCACCATTCACTCAAAATCCACGTATTAGTGGTAATTTTGATAAGTTGGCTCCATTGTTTGGGGACATTTCATTCCAGGAACGTTACAAACTGTATGATTATTGGGCATTGTCTATGGCTTTGTTGCACATGGGAGACAAACAATTGAGACCATATGATGGACCAGTAGGTGACAAACAAAAACTTTCCAAGTTGCTATTTGATGATAGCATTTTCAACAACGAGAGTTGGTTTAGTCCGAAAAATAAAGAAATGAGGATGGATGAACGATACAAACTCCTCGATGACGACGAGATCATAAAACTTTTATCGATTATCGTAAAGGGACATCCCAACGCGTCAAAAACAAAAGAACTGAGTAAAGATACATTGTTAGATGATCTTTTAGACACTGCAACAAAGAACGAAAACTCCTTACTGAGAGATTTAAGCGAGTCGTGGATCCTTGGTCATTATAATCTTGTAGATACACAAGGTCAAGACTATACGTATGAGTCTGCTTTCTCTAGTGATTCTAATACTGAGAAATTAGACGGTGATTTAGGAACAAAATTTTATGGTGTTTCGTCGGAACTTATACGTGAGATATTCCAGCCTCTGTACGATGCAATCCAGAAAGCTGCTTTATTTAGAACTACTACACAGAATAATCTAAGACAAAGCCTGTTCGATTACGATTCATTCAGTGACGCCGAATTGGAGGAGCTAAACACCGAGATGGAACATTTAGACGACGAGGAGCTTGAAAATTTGATAAATGAAGAAATGTCAGACTACAATTCGTCGTCGGATACCGGCAATTCAAACGCTGCTTTTTCTTACAATTCCGAATCGGATACGGGTAGATCAAATGTAGCATACGATTCATCTTCGGATACCGGTAACTCCAACGCCGCATATTCTTACAATTCCGAATCGGAGCAATCTGCCGCCGAATCCTACAACAACGATTCATATAATTCGGATAGTGATGAAGACAAATAAAAAATAATATAAATATGCATAAATTACTGATATAAATGCCACCTATCTACGTATGTTTTTTAGAAAATGACGAGGAAATCATGGAACGTCATTGGTTGAATGCCATGGCTGCCAGAGTCGCGCCTGCATCCAAAACCGACCCTAAAATCCATGTCGAACTCTTTTTTCCATCTCCAGAGACCAATCACCAGGCTGATGTATTGCAGGGTGAAGCATGTTCCATACATTACGGTAAAAGCGTATTCCTAAGCAAGAAACGTTTCAGTAGGAAACAGTGGTGTTTTAGAGCCCTGTCGTGTACTCAAAAACAGTACGACATCACCTATAAGTTTTGCAAGGCACATGTAGGCGAATCCTTCAATTATCTGTCGTATTTCCTTCAACCTACGGGTTGGGCACCGGGACCATACACGTTAACCTCCTGGGGATTGAATCCTCGATGGTTTTGTTCAGAAATATGTATTGAAGCATTAAAGGAAGGCGGTGTTCTTTCTAAGGATGTGAATACGTCCATGCATCCTCAACATTTATTTACAATTCTAGAAGACATTACTACACCGGACAGTGTACGTAATTACAGAGAAATAACACTCAACTTTTAGATTGGCAAGCACCATCGGTACCATGCAGATAGGTACATGCAATAGACGGACCACAACACATTTGGAAAAAACAAGGGGAATTCAATACAGAGGGCTGCACTGTAAAGAGTTAAGACTGCCATAATTTTTGTTGCCTTGTTAAAGTTGCAAGTTATAAATACATTCACCCAAAAAACAGATCCTACAAACCATATATAATACGCAATTAACAGGTTCCTGTAGAATAGAAACGAAAGTGCTAATGAATTATAACCAATCAACAAGACGAACAAGACGCGCAACATAGACAACGACAACAAAACGTTGGGAGATTCTAAACTGTTTAACTTTGACATGTTAATCTGAAAAGGAGACGTTCCCTGTAACATTCGAATTAATGAAGCAAAATTAATGTGTAAAAATATACATAAACTAAATAAATACATTTATTAATACCAAATTTCATATTTATACAATGTCTGAAGAAATCACCCTTTGGATTTTGGGGCTAGGTCCTGTAATCGTGCATCAACAATTTGTCAAAGACATCTATAGACGCGAAGTTAACTGGTACTTGAATGGACACTGTATACCCAAAGATCCTAGGAAAGCTTTACAACGTATATACGAAGACTGTGGTGACAAGTATTACATATTCACCAAGTACATCAACCAGACCATGGGGAACATGATGTACGACCATGTTAAACGTATGCATTGGCAAGCTCATGTTATACCTGTAAAAAATACCTACGTTATTAGTGCTCTCTCCAACGACCAGAATGTTATCAAAGCTAAAATACATTTTGATTTGTTCGATTCGCAATTAAAACGCTCCAATACCATATGTGTTATTTCCATGTATAATATCGATAAAACGGAAATACTCATCCGGGTCATTGCGAATTAACCCGCCTGGTAACACGACCAATATAGACACACCGACCCTGGTATTACATCCTAAATGGGGTCTAAATTTTGAACCATCTAATAGCATATGCTGATGTGACATGTATTTTGAAATGAAGCTAATAGGTAGTACGCTATTCCTATATATTTTCGGGTCCATGGCAGAGCAGGGTTTATTATTTTTCGGTTTACAGGTAATAGGTAGAGTGGTGATAAAAATAGGGTGAAAAAACGATACACCCCCCCTGGGGAACCCGTTTTTTTATTTTTTTCATCAAATATAGAAAAAAAATTAAAAAAAAATTATTCCTGAGGGGGGTATACCTTTTTTCGTTAATACTAAATAATATATGTATTATTTATATGTATATTTTACATGTTAATGTTGTGTCATGTCGAGAAAACTAATG
>Ga0209503_10000264_pt1 | contig 35914 bp, 29 predicted proteins | sample SouAtlMetagenome_2_FD_187448 | JGI IMG/M metagenome (GOLD analysis project Ga0209503, IMG submission 187448) | Marine eukaryotic phytoplankton communities from Atlantic Ocean - South Atlantic ANT15 Metagenome (SPAdes) (version 2) | ecosystem: Environmental > Aquatic > Marine > Oceanic | place...
TTCAAGCGGATGAAGGACGTAGTCAACGCTCGGGTGAAATTCCGTGAGGCGTTCCGGCCGTTTGCCCCTGTGATCCCATTGGATCGGGCCGAAGAGGTCTTCGAATTGGCCAGCCCGTCGCCCTACATGCTGTTGGTCGCTCCGGTTCGGGAGGAATTCCGCGCTGCACTCCCGGCCATCACGCACCGCGACGGGACCGGCCGCATTCAGACCTGCACCGCCGAGCAGAATGGATTCTTGCACGGCCTGTGTAACCGGTTGGCCGGCCTGCGGGGCGGGGCGCCCGTGTTGCTCAACACTAGCTTCAATGTAGCGGGACAGCCGATCGTGGAGACCCCTGAGGAGGCCATCGAGACCTTCCTGCGCACCGACATCGATTGCTTGGCCTTGGAAGGCAAGTGGATCGTCAAGCGGCACGTCGCCATCCAGAATTACGAGGACCACATTCAGGATTTGCCCCAAGAGGCATTCCCGGAGGGACTGCCTGCCGGACAGCCTGGCGTGGGCGACATGATGCTGGACCTCGATCGCGCCATCATGACCGGTTGCGAGAGCCGATTCTGGAGTGCGTCTGAGGTGGCCGTGTTGTCGGCCAGAGGCGCTCGATTCAAGGAGACCAGCGAACGGTTCGCCGAAACGCCTTTTGAAGTACCGCTCCAGACCCAGTTCGGGTCAGCAGCCACCTTGGTGTTCGATCCCCGCGGGGGGTCTTGCCTTGTCGACGAGAAGGGCAAGCAGGATGCCTTGGACTTGACCTTGGATGAGGTTCACGTCCTGTTGGCACTGCGGGAGCCGTGTGTTGTCAGAGAGAATGTCCGCCTGGCCATGCAAGCTTCACCCGTCGAATTCGATGCCAAGGTCAACCGTTTGTCCGACGTGGCCCGTCGCTTTGGCATCGCAATGCATTCGGATTGGACAGCGCCTTCGTCTGAGTTGGATGAAGCGCAGGAAATGACAATGGACAAGACGTTTGGTGCATTTGCCGACGAACAGGTGAACATGGCGCTCCGGCTGCGCTCCATTCGTCAGGTCTTTTTTAAGGCCCGGTATTGCGACCAGCAGATATGCAACCTCCTCGGGGTGGACTCCCTCCAAACCATTGAGCCCACAAGACTTCGGTACTACGATGTGCACCTGCTCGGGGAAGACCCCCAGTCCGATTTGGTGCGCTTGTTCCAGTTGCGGGCCGCCGTGCCCCGGCAGCGCATCGAGTCCATCTTTTCGACCGAGGACTTGGCCTTGATGCTGTCCCTCGGGATGGTCACGACCACCGATACGGAAATCCGTGGCGCGGTCGATGTATTCTGTTCGGACGGGTTCCTCTGTGCCACAGACCACCGCTACATGATTCGCGCAGAGGATGCCCTTGATGAGGATCCTGTGATGTACATCGGCATGGACAGCCATGGGCTTGTCCAGACGGCCCCTCGAGAGGCGTGCGACAGCGTGCTAGACCTGTGCTGTGGTTCGGGTGTGCAGGGCATTGTGGCCAGCCGGTATGCCGGTCATGTCGTTGCTGTGGACATCAACCCAAGGGCCATCCGCTTCGCGCGCTTCAATGCCCAATTCAATGGCGTGACTAACCACGAGGTTCGCGAGGGCAGCTTGTACGATGTGGTGGTCGGGATGGAGTTTGATGCCATCCTCGCCAATCCGCCTTTCGTGCCCAGCCCCGAGGCCAACCTCAAGTTCCGCGATGGGGGTGCCACTGGAGAGAACATCCTGCGCGCCATTGTGGAGGGCGCATCGGCCCATTTGAAGCCGACGGGCCGACTCTGCATCGTCACCGACCTCGTTGACATCGCCAACTATGAGTCCAAACTGGCCTCCTGGTTGCCTGGTGTCGATGGCATCGGTGTCATCCTCACCACGGCCGATCGGGACGAAATCCTGTTTTCCGTTCCGCATTGCCACGCCCCCTTTGCCCAGTCTTTCGAGGACTACAACCGGGAACTGGACCGCTGGGTCCAGAATTTCCGTCGGGCGGAGCTCGAGGCAGTGAACTTTGGCTACATCCTGATCTGGTTGGGAGAGGGCGAGGGGCTGGATTTGACCACCAGGACTATTCACAACCCTTCCCGTCCCATGTGGCACGATGTGCAGGACTGGGTGAACCAACGGCTCAAATGGGACGACAATGGCGCTGAGGACATGATCATCAAGCCCCGCGCCGGATTGCAGGTGGCCACGACCGAGGCCCTCTCCGGTGAGGTGGTGCACCAGCAGGTCTCGTTCTCAGGGGACGCTGCATTCTTCACGGATTATCAACTCAAGCCCGAGATGGTGGAAGAGATGCGGAGGATGTCCCGCATGGACATTCCGCTGTCGCGCTACCGGGGCACCTTGGATCGGGAATGGGTGGAGGCCTTGCACCGCATCGGTTTGCTCAAGCTGGCGCCCCGGAAGGAAGGTTCAATGCGTTCGACTGCGCAGTCCAGGCAGCCCGCCATCCAGCAAAGGGCGACCAAGACCACGCCAACGTGCCTATCGAGCTATCTCGGCTGACCGTTCCGTTGTCTTTTTGACCACAAAATTGGACATGAAAAAAGGCCGGCGAGTGGCCGGCCTTTTTCAAAACAGAAGGTAGCGGGTCAAGCCACAGAGACGTTGATGGCGTTTAGGCCTTTTTGGGTTTCCTCCACTTCGTAGGTCACCACGTCGTTTTCGGCGATTTCGCCATTACAAGATTTGATATGGACGAAAACGTCCTTGCCTCCCTCATCGGGAGTGATAAAGCCGTAGCCTTTGTCGTCGTTGAAAAACTTGACCGTTCCTTGGGGCATGTGTTCTGATATAAGGTGCGCAAGGTAATGCGGTCTCCCTTGACTATGAAAAAAGTCGGGTTTGAGATTCGCAAAAGTGTGTCCATTGGTGCGGCTTTTCTGAGCGTTTGGATCCAAAAAGTATGATGGGAAGAGGTGCGGTCAGGACATGTTCGCAGTCATCCACACCCATATTTGGGCCTTTCGTGAACCAATTATGGGACAGGGTGTTAGGCCTTCATGACCCACGCGATTCCTTCTCAGAATGGCTTGCTTGACCCCAAGGATGCCCTCACCGAACCCATACACCATACCACCTACCTCGTGGACGGCCAGCTTCGCGAATGGCAGGGGGAGCGCGCGGACGTTTTGAGTCCGATCAAGACCTTGGTTGACGGTGTTGAGACGCCCGTTTACTTGGGCTCGGCGCCTGACTTAAAGAAAGAGCAGGGCCTAGAAGCACTTGCTGCGGCAAAAAAGGCATATGATTTCGGCCGGGGTGCCTGGACAGTGGCGCCCGCCTCAGAGAGAATCGCTGCAATGGAGAAGTTCATCGACCGCATGGTCGAAGAGCGGGAGTTGGTGGTGAAGCTGCTCATGTGGGAGATCTGCAAGCGAAAGAAGGATGCCGTCAAGGAATTCACCCGCACCGTCGAATACCTGCGCGACACCGTGACGGAGTACAAGGAGCTGCACCGCGAAGGCAGCCACATCCACAACGTAGAGGGAACCCTCGCGCAGATTCGACGAGGTCCATTGGGCGTCGTGTTGTGCCTCGGTCCATACAATTACCCCCTCAATGAGACGTTTTGCGTCCTTCTGCCGGCCATCTTGATGGGCAACACGGCGGTGTTCAAGCCGGCCAAGTACGGTGTGTTGCTCATCACACCACTGCTCGAAGCCTTCCGAGATTGCTTCCCTCCTGGGGTGGTCAACATTGTTTTTGGGCGGGGCAGGGAGCTTGCCGCTCCCATCATGCAGACGGGCGATGTCGACGTCCTCGCACTCATTGGAAACAGCAAGTCAAGCAACGCCCTGATTTCGCAACACCCCAAGCCCAATCGGGTGCGGCAGGTGCTGGGCCTTGAGGCCAAGAACCCGGCCATCATCTTGCCCGACGCCGACCTTGATTTGGCAGTCAAGGAGTGTGTCAGCGGGGCGTGGAGCTTCAACGGACAGCGTTGCACCGCCCTCAAGGTTATCTATGTGCACAAGTACGTTCGCCGGGAGTTCCTCGAGAAGTTTTCGGCAGCCACCGATGCATTGAGCGTTGGGTTGCCATTCCGGGACTCCATGATCACCCCATTGCCTGAGCGGGGCAAAGTCGAGGCCATGCAAGCCTACGTGGCGGAAGCCGTGGAGAAGGGGGCGGAAGTAGTCAACGCCAAAGGCGGTGAGACCGCAGGGGCTATTTTCTTCCCGGCCATTCTCTTTCCGACCAGCCGCGACACCGCCATTTTCCGCGAGGAGCAGTTCGGTCCAGTCTGTCCGGTCGTGGAGTTTGAGGATCTAGAGGAGGTCATGGCCGATATCGCCCAGAGCGACTACGGCCAACAGGCCAGTGTCTTTTCGGAGGACCCGGCTGCGATGGGGCCTGTCATCGATCAACTGGTCAACCAAGTTTGCCGTGTCAACCTCAATGCCAGCTGCAAGCGCGGCCCAGACGCCTTGCCGTTTTCCGGCCGCAAAGACAGCGCGGTGGCGACATTGAGTGTGCGGGCCGCGTTGCGGTCCTTCAGCATCCGGACGCTGGTGGCCTGCGGAGAGGGCAGAAAGGACACGCTGGAGGGCGTGGTTGCAGGACGACACTCGACCTTCTCGAGCATGGACTACTTGCTCTGAACGGAGTCAGCACTCTGCAAAGGTGATGTGGGAGACTGCAGAGGAGGGTGTTTGGGTCAATGGAGACAAACGAGATCGGACCCTGAGTCAGACAGCGTGTTGATGACGACTTCGGAGGCCGCTCCTTGAGGTTCTTTAGAGGCCAAGACGAGGCCGAGGGCGATGCTGGTTACCGACAATACGGCGAGAGCGAGGGGGAGGAGGTTGCGTTTCATGGTGGGGGCATTTGGGTCGTCCCAAGTACGCCCAACAGTCCGCATTCAAGGGGGGCAATTCTCCTGAGAATACTCAGTCGCCCCTATGACTTTCGTCAGGCGAGCAGTTCCGTCACGTTGGACCTCATGGTGTCTGACAGCGGATCGGTTGGCAAATCATTGGCATCGAGACCAAATGGCTCTTCGATCTCCTCTGCGAGCAACTCCAGCGATCCAAAGACATACAGAATGAACACCGTCAACGGCACCGTCCAATAGTTGAATTGATCCACCAGCCCCAACGGAAGCGTGATTGTGTAGGCAAAGATGAATTTCTTGATGAACAGGCTGTATCCGAAGGGAATGGGTGTTTTCAAGATGCGTTCGCAGGCGCCAGTGATGTCTGTAAACCGCGCAAGTTCGGCGTTGAGGTTGATCAGCATTTCCCCGGTGATCACCCCGTCGCGGTTCCATTTGGCAATCCGACGGTAGAGCTCAGCAGCGATGGCATTGGGTACATGTTGTGGGTCTGACACGCTTAAATCGCCTGCCTGAAGACCGGAAGGGTCGTCAGTGTGAAGATGGCGGAGGGTTTCTCCAGAATCAGTCCGACGAAGGTGGTGGCGGAGAGCGGAGGGATAAGCGGCAATCAACCGGGTCAAAGCAGCCCTGTCCTCGGCATGTTCAGGCCCAGGGAGCAGGGCAGCTAATTGGTAGGCGAAATGCCGGGTCGAGTTCACCAATGCGCCCCATTGCTTTCGGCCTTCCCACCAGCGGTCATAGGCGGTGTTGGTGCGGAACACGAGAAGCAGGCCCATGATGAAGCCGAGCAGAGAGTGGACTGCAATCGTGCTGTGAAAGTTGAAATACTCGCGGTAATGGAGCTCTGTCCACGTCATGAGCCATGAGTACACTGAGAAAATCAGCAACACCCAGATCATCTTCCGGAATGTGTCGCTTCTGTGGAATTCGAAAATCAGGGAAAACCAATCCCTTGGGTTATACAGAATCATGGCTGCACACTGTTGCTAGCAATTTACAATGGGCCAGCCAACTGGCACACAGTCCCCCCTTCAACCAATGCGCTCCTTAACGCACCAAAACCCGAACGGCATGGCCGTCGGCAGAAGTGGCATACACCAGCCACGGGCCGGGACCCATTGGCCCATCGATTCGACGTCCTGCGATGTCACGCCACTCCACGTGGTCGAGCGGCATGGAGGATTGCAGTTGCCCATTCTCGTCCAGCCACAAGGACAGTGGAGCTTCCGTCTGGATCGGGGGCAGGCCAATGGTGGCGTCGACAAGGAAGGGAGGGCTGATGGCCTCGCATCCGTATGCGTTGATGGTCACGACGTAGTAGATTTCGCCCCAACTGGGGAAGTAGATGATGGAGTCGTTGAACTCCATGTCGTACAAGGTGCCATCGCCTTGGACGTCGATAAGCCACGTCAGTGAATCGGTCGGGTCGAAGTTGCCGGCATAAAGGAGGCCATTCAATGCAGTCAGGGTAGGGGCCTCGGGCGAAGGGTACACACTGATGGCGCCCGTGACGGTCTCGCCGCAGTTTCCGTCGGTGGTGTAGGATATGGGGTAGTTGCCCGGCACCAAGAGCTCTGCATCGAACACAGTACCCGGGGGCGTGGCCAGAACACCATTGCCAGTCCACACTCCCCCCAAGGGTTCGGCGAGGGAGTCCAGCAGCAGAGGGCCGTCCCCCTGACACCACCCGGTGGGCAGGCTCAGGGTCGGCTCAAGGCTGTCTTGCACGGTCACCGTACATGTCTCGCTGACGCCATTGGCGTCGGTATAGGTCAGGGTGTGGGTGCCCAGTCCAGCCTCAGCCGGATTAAAGAACCAGCCAGCAAACCCCGTTTGCGTTCCCGGACCTGACCAACTTCCCGTGTTGGGCTCGGCCGACAGGTTGTACGTCGGCCCCGAGAGGCACACCACTGGAGGCGGACACGTCACGGTGAGCTCGGATGAGTCAGAGGCAAAGCCCTCCAATACTTGCATATGCGCGCCGTTAGTGCAAGGATTGGCTGGCGTTCCTGTGAAATGAGACGTCTGATTCGGTGAAATCAGCAGAAAAAAAACTAGAGCCCACATGGTCAGAAGCTAGTGCAAATTCTCATCCGTCGAAGACCTTTTATGGTCGGCGGAACGCGCAGCATGCGGAGTTGGTCAAGCTTGGGGTAGGGTGTTGGGGCATGAAAAAAGGGTGGAACTGCAAAAGCAGAACCACCCCTTTTCTTTTGGTTTGGTATATCGTTTACTCAGCGTCCGGGCCGTAGCCTGGGCACCATGTGCCGAAGTTGGCGAGCATCAACAGGATGTCGTTTGCCGTGATGGCACCATCGAGGTTGATGTCACCAGCGCACTCGACGTTGAACACGCACTGGCCGAGGTCGGCGTCCCACATCGTTCCGATTCCGCAAGCGGTCTCGGCTTCGGGGATGAGGCCCTCGAGCTCGTCACAGATGCCGTCGCCGTCCGCGTCGTTGTTGCAGTTGCCGTCGCAGTCAAAGTTGGCGTGCGGTGGGTACGTGCAAGCAGCGGCGTCAGACACAGTGGCGCTCTCGTCATAGTTACAAGCGTCCATGTCCATGCAACCTGAGCAGGCCGCGTTCCATGAAGGGCTCATGGGGCTGTCCAAGTTGGTCATGCCACCACCCGTTCCGGAGATGTACAGGTTTGGAGCGGAGCAGTCAGCTGCACTCACACCAAATGCTGGGATGTGCGTGACAGGGTTGTAGCAGTAAGGGACGTGGCATGTGCCACAGTCGTCCGTGGATCCGCAAGAACCGTCATCGGTGTCAGCAGTAGGGTTGTAGTTGCAAGCAGCGCTGTCGGTGCAACCTGCAATAGACGTGCGGGCAAAACCGAACCTCCACCATGCACCACCAACTTGGATGTCGACCTCGAGCGATGAGCTGGAGAGGCTGTGCACCAAGTATGTGCGTGACTCTGGCCCAATCGTATTGTCGCCACCCAATTCACCACCGTTGTATGCCTTGGGCAGTCCGAGGTATGCACCGAGGCCATTGAGGGTGATGGAACCGTCAGCGTGGGACCAAGTGGCAGCGTTGGACCCATCATGCGGGGCCACGGGGGCTCCACATCCTTCTGGGTTCTGACCTTGCCATCCTTCGAGCCAAGTGCCATCTCCCAAGATGTTTTGGAAGGTGCCGTCTGCACCCATGTAGTAGATGTCGTCTTCAAAGCAGTCCCGACCACCGGGTGCGGTGAAAGACCACCACCCACAAATGTTGGGCTGATCCCATCCAACGCACATCGTGGCGATTTGCCATGCGCCAGCAATGTTGGCGCAAGACCCGTCGTCCACAGTAGCGGCATCGTTGTAGTTGTCTGCGTTCGAATCTGTGCATCCGGGGATGTCCGAAGAGCAGGCTTCACAGCTGTTCCAGCATACCGTTCCGGTATCGGTATCGCCTTCGATGGTCAGCGTGCGGTTGGTGAAACCGTCAATGGTGGTGGTGCAAGACTCACCGCCTTCAAATCCTTCCTGATTGTTCCAGCCATCCAAGGTGAACTTATACTCAATGGTACCGGCCTCAAGAGACAGCGTTGCTGACCACGTTCCGTCACCATTGTCCGTGAGGGGATTGCAAGCACCGCACCAGCCGTTGAATGTGCCATTTACAAAGGCACCACCAAAGCTGCCTTCATACTGGGACATGTCGACGCTAAAGGTGACATTGTACATCGTGGCAGGGGTAGGGCAGTCGGCAACGCACTCGCCAAAGCAGAACTCAAGCGTGGTGGGGCCAGTTACGGAGGGCAAGTAGCGGTCGTTCCAATTGTTCGAATCTGCACAATCTTCACCTTCCAAGTTCTCCTTGGCACCCCAGTCTCCGCCGTGGGCAGGGCTGTTCAAGAACACCCAGTTTCCTGCGGTTCCTTCGTTCAGGTCCAGTGTAATGGACCAGTTGTTGTCACCATTGTCGGTCAGAGCGTGGGCTGTAGCATCACCGAGGAATCCACCGCCGATGTACATGCCGTTGTCTCCAACCTCGATGTTGTCGGTGTTGACCGAGAAGGTCACAGGGTGCGTCACAGGCCCGTCTTCGGAGCATTCGTCGCAGCTGTTCCAGCAGACGAGTCCGAGGTCGATGTCGCCTTCGACATTTAAGTCTCGGTTTACATTGCCACCGTCGAGTACTGTGCATGGCGTGCCTCCAGTGAGGCTTTCCTGATCATTCCAGCCGTCAATGGTGAACTTGTACATGTGTGAACCCGCTGGCAGTGGCAGGGTAACCTCCCAAACGCCATCACCGGCATCATTCATTGGGTTACAAGCACCACACCAGCCATTGAATGAACCGTTCACAAAGGCGCCTCCGAAGTCACCCTCGTATTGGCTTAGGTCCACGCGGAAGGTGACGTTATATGTTGTAGGTGGAGCAGGGCAATCTGCAGTGCACTCTCCGAAGCAGTATTCCAAAGTGGTCGCTGCGGACACAGGATCGAGAAGGCGGTCGTTGTAGTTGTTGGGGTCTCCGCACTCATCACCGTCTAGGTTCTCTTTGGTGTTCCAGTCACCATCCCAGCCTGGGCTGTTGAAGAACGCCCAGTATCCGGTTGTGCCCTCTTCCAAGTCGAGGGTTGTGGACCAGTTGTTGTCTCCGTTGTCAGTCAACGCAACAGCATTTGCACCACCGAGGAATCCACCACCGATAAACATGCCGTTGCCTCCAACCTCAATATTGTCGGTGTTGACAGAGAACGTGACAGCGTGAGTCGTGGGTCCAGCAGGCTCGCAAGAGACGGCCTCGCCATTCAGGGTGAGGGAGCTGATTTCGATGGCTGCGCTGCTGAATTGCAGTTTGACCGAACGGTCAAAGCCAACGCCTGCTACGTTGATAGAGTTGGTGCCAACGGACAACGCCTGGGCGTTTCCATTGAACCAGTTTCCGTTGGCCACAGTCTTGGCCACTCGGTAGTTGGCGCCACCATCGGGCAACGCCGTCACCACGATTTCGGCAGATTGGGCAGCAGAGCTGTTGTCGTCCGCTGGTGTGGTGAGTGTCCATACAGCTGGCCAGTTGGCGTTAGCGCCAGCTTCAATGGCAGCACAGTCGCTCATCGCTGTTCCAGATTCCGGAGCAGCCAAGCAGTCAGTTTGTGCTTCTCCATTGATGGAGAGGGCGTCAAACTCAGTGGTGCCATCTGAAAACTGAATCTTGACCGTGCGGGCAAACCCTACGCCGCCAATGGTTGCGCTGTTGGCTCCGAGCGACAGGTTTTGGGCATTTCCGAAGAAGTCGCTTCCATTCGCTGTTGTTTTGTAGACACGATACTGCGCACCGTCCGGAAGGGAGGTGATGTTCATGTCGAAAGACTGTGCAGCGTTGCTGTTGTCGTCAGTCGAAGTGGTCAAGGTGAGTACATGACCCCAATTTGCATTGGAGCCTTCTGCAAATAAGCTGCAGTCGGCAAGGGTCGATTGGGCGGCCAAGCCGGCCCAAGAGAACGCGCAAACGAGCATCAGTGTGCGCGCCACGCAGGAGGTGTTTGGTATAAGCATAACAGGAAGAACAGGTTCTGTGTGTACAAAATACACCTACTTAATCTCAGATTCGTCCTACTCCCCCTGCCAATTTGTAGACGTGGGCTATAACATTCGATTTCGAGGTATGAATGTCCTTTTCTCACGAATCCGTTGGCGTTCACCCAATCGTTTTCTGTAAATTCGCAGTCGCTTTCCAAGAAGGATGGCGATAACGGAGAGGTGGCAGAGTGGTAATGCAGCAGCCTGCTAAGCTGTGACCGATTTTTTGGTCCCCGAGTTCGAATCTCGGTCTCTCCGCTCACGAAGCCCGGCCCCAGTGGTCGGGCTTTTTCGTTTCCTTTTTCAATCAAGGGGCATGGGCTGAGAGATTCCAGTGCTTGAGAGGCGCTGAAACATGCATTGTCGGTCAAGTCTCCTGATTACTTTCGTGACCTGGCTGGGAACCCGCTTGGGAACCCATGTTCTGCAACACAACACTTCCGAAATGAACTTTGATCCGATGGCGGACGCTGCCAAGTGTCCCTTCCTCAACGGAGAGCTCAACCACGGTGCCGGAGGCGGTACCCGCAACAGCGACTGGTGGCCCAATGAGCTCAACCTTAGCATTCTTCGCATGCATTCTCCGATGTCCGACCCCATGGGCGGAAGCTTTGATTATGCTGAAGCATTCCAGAAACTCGACCTGGCTGCCGTCAAGGCAGACTTGGTGAAGGTCATGACCGACTCCAAGGAATGGTGGCCTGCCGATTGGGGACACTACGGTCCCTTTTTCATCCGCATGGCTTGGCACAGTGCGGGAACCTACCGCATCAGTGATGGCCGCGGCGGTGCCGGGGCGGGCATGCTCCGTTTCGCTCCGCTCAACAGTTGGCCAGACAACACCAACCTTGACAAGGCCCGCCGCCTCCTTTGGCCCATCAAGCAGAAGTACGGTGCTTCCATCAGCTGGGCAGACCTGATGATCCTCACGGGCAACGTCGCACTGGAGAGCATGGGCTTCGAGACCTTCGGGTTTGCAGGAGGTCGTGCTGATGTCTGGGAGCCAGAGGAAGACGTCTATTGGGGTTCGGAGGCCGAATGGCTCGCCGACAAGCGCTACAAGGGAGAGCGCGAGTTGGAAAACCCACTGGCGGCTGTCCAGATGGGCCTGATCTACGTGAATCCGGAGGGGCCAAATGGCAACCCTGATCCCCTCGCTGCGGCCCGCGACATCCGCGAGACCTTTGGTCGCATGGCGATGAACGACGAGGAAACTGTGGCGCTCATCGCCGGGGGCCACACCTTCGGAAAAACCCACGGTGCTGCCGATCCAGGTGATTACGTGGGGGCTGAGCCTGCTGGCGCCACGATTGCAGAGCAGGGCACGGGGTGGAAGAACACCTTCAACACGGGTGCCGGTCCCGACACCATCACCAGTGGCTTGGAGGGCATCTGGACCCAAAAGCCAACCGAGTGGACCAACCTGTACTTCGAGAACCTGTTCGGCTTCGAGTGGGAGTTGAGCAAGAGCCCAGCGGGTGCCCAACAATGGATTCCCACACAAGGGGAAGGTGCCGGAACCGTGCCAGACGCGCACGACAGCACCAAGTCCCATCAGCCCACTATGCTGACCACGGACCTGAGCCTCCGCTTCGACCCAGCATACGAGAAGATTTCCCGTCGCTTCCTCGAAAACCCAGACCAGTTTGCCGACGCGTTTGCTCGCGCTTGGTACAAGTTGACACACCGCGACATGGGACCGGCTGCCCGTTACTTGGGACCAGAGGTTCCCTCGGAAACGCTCTTGTGGCAGGATCCTGTGCCCGCAGTGGACCATGCCTTGGTTGACGATGCCGATGTCGCGAAGCTAAAGTCGGACATCCTGGCTTCGGGCCGCTCGGTGAGTGAGTTGGTCTCTGCTGCTTGGGCTTCGGCTTCGACCTTCCGCAACAGCGACAAGCGCGGCGGTGCCAATGGGGCCCGTGTCCGCTTGGCTCCGCAGTCGGGGTGGGAAGCAAACCACCCACAGCAGCTCGGCAAGGTGCTGGATGCGTTGACCGCGGTTCAGGCCGTATTCCAAAGTGGCGACAAGAAGGTGAGTCTCGCCGATTTGATTGTCCTCGGTGGATGCGCTGCCATTGAAAAGGCGGCTGCCGATGCGGGGCACGATGTGACCGTGCCATTTACCCCTGGCCGGACCGATGCAACAGCCGAGATGACGGACACTGCGTCCTTCGATGTGCTCGAGCCACAGGCCGACGGGTTCAGGAACTATTTCAACAGCAAGAAGGCCGGTGTGACGCCGGAGGAGATGCTCATTGACAAGGCCCAACTGCTCACGTTGACGGCTCCGGAGATGACGGCCCTCTTTGGCGGTCTGCGCGTCCTCGATGCCAACTATGACGGCTCCAGTCACGGCGTGTTCACGTCGCGTCCCGGCCAGTTGACGCAAGACTACTTCGTGAACCTGTTGGACCTCGAGACCGAATGGTCTGAGGCCGACAGCGGCGGACACACCTTCTCTGGCAAGGACCGAAGCACAGGAGAGCAGAAGTGGACAGGCACCCGGGTCGATTTGATTTTCGGCTCCAACACAGAGCTCCGCGCTATCGCAGAGGTCTACGGTTGTGGTGACGGAGAGTCCCGCTTTGTGGCCGACTTCGTGGCCGCCTGGGACAAGGTCATGATGCTCGATCGCTTCGAGCTCTGATCGAAGGCGACAGCCGAAATGAAAAGGCCTGCTTCGGCGGGTCTTTTTCATTTTCTCCGGCCTTGAACTTCAGCGTGGTCCCTTCGCCCGTCATGGTCCTTGAGGAAATGTTGCGGGGTTGTTTGCAAAAGGGAGTGAAACTGATGCCCTTGATCATCGCTGGTTTGGCGCGGTAGAGTTTCTTTGTCCAGCATGATGCGCTTGCGACTTCCCGCCGTATTGATGTTTGGCCTTTTGTTGGCCGGCTGTGCCATCATGGACCTCGCCGAAGCTTCGGGAGTCATGGGCGGTGTCCAGCTGGTCTATTTGGATTTTGAGGGCGAAGAGTCCGAGGAGTCCGAGGAGGAGCGCGAAGGGCCAGAGGAGAAGGAGGGAGAGGCCGAATTTGAGGCCATGTTGGCATCACGGCACAGCCACAATGCCATAGGGGCGCATTTAAGACATGGGTTGACTCCATCCAATACGCTGAAGGAGATGGTGACGGCCCGCATTTGGGAACCTCCGGAATTGGGTTGAGTTTGGCCCGCGTGGCCCTCGACGTGCAATGGGAAAGTCCCGTTGTCAATTCTACTATTTCCCTTCCCCTATGTTCAAACACCTTAAGCAGGACCTTCCTGCATCCCTCGTTGTATTTCTTGTCGCCCTTCCGCTTTGTCTTGGCATCGCTTTGGCGTCTGGCGCGCCCCCGCTGGCTGGCTTAATCGCCGGCATCTTGGGCGGATTGCTCGTGGCGCCCATATCCGGGAGTCAAGTGGGCGTGTCCGGCCCGGCGGCCGGACTGGCCGTCATCGTTCTCAACGGCATCAACAGCTTGCCCTCCTACGAGGTCTTTCTCCTCGCGGTTGTCATCGGCGGTCTGGTGCAGCTCGTATTGGGCGCACTCAAGGCCGGCGTGATCGGTCTGTATTTTCCTTCCAGTGTCATTCAGGGTATGCTGTCTGCCATCGGGATTATCATCTTCCTGAAGCAGATTCCACACGCGTTTGGCTACGATGTGGACACAGAAGGCGACTTGGCCTTCCAGCAGGCCGACGGACAAAACACCTTCAGTGAAATCGCCATGATGATGGATCACATCACGCCCACGGCTGTGGCCATCTCGATGGTGGGTCTGTTCATTCTCATCTTGTGGGAGCGCCCCTTCATGAAGAAACAGGGCTTTACCAAGGTTCTGCCGGGGTCCCTGGCTGCGGTTCTTGCCGGCGTGGGGATTCACCTCGCCACCCGCGGTGACGGAGGCCTCACGGCGGCCCAATTGGTGCAGTTGCCCATCCTCCAGCCCGAAGAGTGGGGGTCGCTCATCACCCTTCCCGATTTCAGCGCGATTGGGAATGGAGCCGTCTGGACGCTCGGCGTGACCATTGCCATCGTGGCCAGTCTCGAGACCTTGCTGTGCGTTGAAGCCACTGACAAACTCGATCCCCAAAAGCGGGTGACCCCGACCAACCGAGAGCTCATTGCTCAAGGCGTGGGCAACACGGTCAGCGGTCTGATTGGAGGCCTTCCCATCACCCAGGTAATCGTGCGCTCCTCTGCCAACATCCAGACGGGCAATGCAACCAAGATGAGCGCCATCCTCCACGGTGCATGGTTGCTGATTTTGTTCTTACTGGTTCCAGAGATCCTCAACCTCATACCGCTGGCAAGCTTGGCCGCCGTGCTGTTCGTGGTGGGATACAAGTTGGCCAAGCCAGAGACCTTCAAGAAGATGTACGCCAAGGGGCTCCGTCAGTTTGTCCCCTACATGGTGACCATAGTGGCGATTGTGTTTACTGACCTGTTGGTGGGCATTGGAATCGGTTTGGTGGTGAGCGTCATCAGCATTCTTCTCGATCACTTCCAGCACCCCTTTGTCGGTTACCGCTATGAGGAGGGAGAAGGCAAAGGCGGCACCTACCATTTCGACCTGAGCGAGGACATGACCTTCTTGCACAAGGCAGGCCTCCGTCAGGCCCTATCTCGCGTCAAGCCGGGCGGCCACGTGGTACTCGATGCATCGTCTACCCTGAGGATGGATGCTGACGTGCGCGACGTCATCGAAGACTTCCAGTCCAGGGCTACAGAGCAGGACATCAGCCTTGAGATCCTGTCACCTGACGACGCTGAGGTTACGTGGGTGTTGTACGATTTCAATAAACAGGCTGGGTGAGAATGCTTTGATGGGCGGTGGAGTGTTGTATCTTCGCCGCCCGCTCGGGACATGGCCCAGTTGGTAAGGCGCCTGCTTTGGGAGCAGGAGATCGCAGGTTCGAGTCCTGCTGTCCCGACATCGAAACGACCTCCTCACGGGGGTCGTTTTTCGTTCTCACCTGCCTTACCAACTGGTGAAGCGCAGGTCCTTGACGGTTCTGTAAGCGCTGTGGACACTGCGCATGCCATGTCCCGTGCTCACCATACCTCAAGGTGTCAATGCTGTTGAACCTTACCTCCACATCCTCGGTGGCGATTAGACTTCAATAACGGCCCGAAGGTATCCATATGGAGCTGGTTTTTGCCTCTGCTGCCACTTTTGCTGCCACTTTTTGGCGTCAAGTCCCAGGTAAAACGCTGAAAGTCTGCTGGCCGATCACCTCAGCATCCGACCCCACCCTCAGCAGGTTCAATTCGGGTCTACACGCTCGGCGCTGACACATACATATTCTCCCCAGGCTGAGTATGTCTCACCTGGATCCTTGACGCCTACAAAGTCTTTTTGGCGACCGCCTACCTCCAGCGTGAACTTGTAGGGACCATGAAGCGCTTACTTGCTTGCCTGGTGCTCTGCGCCTCGCTCTCTGCCTTTGCCCAGGATCAAACGTCAAGTTGCGTCCCTCATGATAGCAATGGAGACAACATAATTGGTGTAAGCGATCTGATGGATTTGCTTGCCCGATTCGGTGATGCGGATATCGATGAAGACGGTGTTTGGGATTCCGAGGACGATTGTGTTGGTATTGTAGACGAGTGTGGGATTTGCAACGGCGCAGGCCCTAATATGGTGATAATCGATACCATTTTGGTCACCTATGATTCGATATACGTTGATCAGATAGACTTTTGGTATGTTTTTGTGGTTGATTCAGACACCTTGTTTACAGTAACATGTGATGAGGATCAGGCTTATTGCAGCGATATGAATGCATGCAATTGGCAGCTTTACGAAGACTGCGATTATAGTTGTGTGGGTTGTATGGATCCCACTGCTGCTAATTTTAATCCCTTTGCAGAAACTTCTTCCAATTGTCTCTTCTGTGATCCAGGAACGTTCACTATAACTATTGAAATAGCGATTAATGAGGAATCTCCGCTGACTGGAGTCTATTCGATAAGTGAAATCGGAAATTCATCCATATATGCCGAGGGTCTCTTTGAGAGTTCCATTAGTGATGGCACAACAGCATATGAGGGTGTTTGTATTCCGCCAGGGTGTTATGTCTTGAGTTACAATATTGACGGTAACGAAAATGCCAATTCAGTGTCTGTATACGATCAATTCGGAACGTCTTACGCTGAGAATTATCCGAGTATGGGCGCAGTCATCATCGACTTTGGAACGCCTTGTGATTAAGGATTCTCAATTCCTAGAAAATATATGGTCCTTCCCCCGCCTCCCTTTGGATGACTTCGTGAGCGGATTGGTATTGAGACAGTTGGTTGCGACCTTGAGGGTATGAACCGAACCCTACTTGCTTTCATGCTGGCGCTGAGCTCTGTGTTAAAGTCAGAGGCTCAATTTCATTCTCTCTATTTCGATGGGGTCGATGATCATGTCGAACTCAACGAAACCATTCTTGACCAGCACTTCTCTTTTGAAGGATGGATACGTTTTGCAGCAGATGGCATTCCCTTTGGCTCCGACGCTGGATCTCATATTGTATCCATTGGCGCAGACAATGATGGGACGAATTGGGCTTCTTTCGCTGTTGGAGTTTCATTGTCTATTGAGGGAATGCCTCAATTGACCTGCGAATTTGGACAGGCATATCAATATGGCGCGAATGAAGCATTCCCAATGGGAGAGTGGGTTCATTTTGCAGTTGTGTTTGATGCAGGGGCTCTTCATGTGTACCAGAATGGATTGAATGTTCTGAGTACCCAAACACCCTTTTCCAGTCCTCTTGGTGATGGCAACAATTACTTCATAGGATCAAGAGGAGATGATTGGGAAGCTGGGGCCTACAGGTTTCATGGTGAGATTGCGCAAATCAGCCAATGGCAAGTGGCTTTGAGTTCGTCGGAGATTCAAGCTTTGGTTGGTTGTAGTCAAACTGCCCAAGAGGAAGGGCTCTTGAGTTTATAGACGTTTGAGACAGGAGAAGGGGGTGTTCTGGTGGATCAGGTTGGTGTGAATTCAGGTCAAATAGAAGGGGCTTTATGGAGTGGTCTGATGCCCTTATTCTATGGGTGCACTGATAGTGCCGCATGCAACTTTGATGCCTGTGCAAACATCCACGATGAAAGTTGTTTGTACCCTCCTGTGATCGACTTAGGAGAAGACATCGAGACCTGCGAGGACTCAGTTACGCTGGATGCTGGCGAGGGCTTTGGGAGCTACCATTGGAGCACGGGTGAGACGAGCCAGACCATCACAGTGTCTGAGAGCGGGCTATATGAAGCGACTGTCTCAGCGCATCCAGCCAATGAATGGTCATTGAGTTTTGATGGTGATGGCGATTGGGTTTCCCTTGCACCTATACAATCCGATGTCCTTGAGGTTGGTGGTGCAGCATCTGTCGAGATCACCTATGCTGGCTATGGGGCGCTTTTCTCTGCAACCCGTTCATACGCTCCTCATTATCCTGTGATTTTCAGAACTGAAGTTTATGACTTGGGGGATGGCACCGCCTCTTACATCATCTACCACAGAAGTTCGTCGCTTTCAGTGAATGAGAGTTTTATGAGTGACTCTTTTTCATACAATGGTGAAGCATGGAATACAGTCACGGTTGCCATTAATAATGAAATTGGTCGCTACACCTTATATCACAATGGACAAACATTTTTAGACTTTGATTTTGAACCCGCAAGTTTCAGTAGTCCAGACTTGGTGTGGGGCATAGGTAATTTGGTATACAACGGTGGTGGGACGAACTATTTCAGTGGATTCATCGATCATGTCGCGGTTTACGATGAGTATTTGACTGAAGCAGATGCAAATGATTTATTCGGCTGTACCCTGAGCTTGAACCCCGTTCATGAGTGGGATTTTGAAGAAGGGCAAAGAGAAGTTGCAATCGATGCCACAGGAAATGAAAATCACGGTCAGCTGATTGGAGCCACATGGAGCGGCCAAACCTCTTCTAATTCAAATTGTCAAAGCTGTGAAAGCTCAGATGAGATTCTTGTGGACTTTGATGACTGCGACGCCTACTGCGGTGAAGGCACGGTTTGGGACGAGGACCTGCAGGAGTGCGTGAGCCTCTGCGAGACTGAGTCTGATAACGCTGCATGTGGTGAAGGCACGGTGTGGGATCCATTCAATCAAGAGTGCATCGTGGCCATCCCGACAGACACAGACTTCGATGGATGCGTGGCTGCGGGCGATCTACTCAACTTGCTGGGTACCTTTGGCAGCTGCCCACCAATCCCATTCTCTGGCCCTTGCCAAGGTCAGGACCATTTGACCTACCAAGGCTACGATTATGACATTGTGGCCATCGGCGAGCAGTGTTGGTTTGCAGAGAATGCTCGGTTCCTTCCTGAGGTGTATCCTAGTAATTCCAAAAGTAGTGTTGAGCCAAGGGGTTATGTTTATGGGTACGACGGAGTGGACGTTGAACAGGCAATGGAAGAGACGCCATTTCTTGCTTATGGAGCTTTGTACAACTTCCCCGCCATTCTGCACTGGCCTGTATGTCCTGTCGGGTGGCATGTGCCTTCTGATGCAGACTGGATAGGCCTCGAGCTATTCTTAGGGATGAGTGAAGCTGATGCTAATCACTCGGGACATGATCGCGGTACTAACGAAGGAGCACAACTGAAGTCTACGGGAATTTGGCAAGGGGGGCAGGTCGGTTTGGATTTACATGGTTTTGGAGCCTTGCCTGCTGGAAGTCTTGAGGAGCAATTTGACTTAATTCAATTTCGAACCAGTTGGCACAGTGGGACTTTGCACGAGAATGGCCTGAGGTATTATCGCCAACTATCTGGGGGTTCTAACCAGATTTTTAGAGGTTACAATTCTCTGGAATGGGGTTACTCCACCCGCTGCATCAAAGACCAATGAGATACTTACTGACTTCACTGGCGCTACTCGCCACGTTCGCTGCTGCTGGGCAGTCTACTATGCCTTACAACCCTGATGCTGATGACGACAGTTACATAGGCGCCACAGATCTTCTCGGTCTGCTACCGCTGTTTGGTCAGCAGTTCGGGATTGACAGCAGTTTGACCTGCGACTACGATGGCACACCCATTGAAGAGTTTTGGGGGAACGTATGGAATGGTGACATCATTATCGACTCCATGCTCGTCCAGTACCACACCATTGACAGTGCAGAGGTATTTATCGCAGGGTGCCCTGAACCTGTGTGGGAAACTGTCAGTTACGAACGAGCATGGACGACAACTTATTCTTTTACTGATACTAACGGGTACTTGAGGTGGTCGACAAATTTAATCGGGTACTCACGTGAGTTTATTTTGACATACAATGCCTCTAACGGAGCATTTGAATTTATGATTTGGGATTATGAAGTGAGTACAACAGGGCTTGACGATATTTTGGGTATCTTATTTGCCTACGCTGTCACTGTTGATTATAACAATTGGTTTATCCCGTTCCCCGCTGACGCAGCTTTCATGGACGAAAATGGCATCCATTTTAATCAATGGAGCGGCTTCCTGAGTGGCGCCACGTACGTCAACATCCTCCCATACTGGCACTACGCTGAGTGACTGCTCTAGGTAATTCCTAGAACATATATGGCCCTTCCCCGCCTCCCTCTCAAGGTCTTGATATTACATTACGTGTTTAACCCCAACAATTCATGAGCAATATGAAATCAGTCGGACTCAACATCATGAATGTGCCCTCCAAAATCAACTTTAGCCTTGCCCTCTTTGTAATGCTGCTGACTGGATGTACTGCAACCGTCTCAACACATCAATTCCAGTATTACGGTACCGACGCCCTGTTGTCTGGAAGGGACTTTGAGTACGTGAGATTTGGACTCACGGGCAAGTCCTACACATCCTATTCGGTATATCGAAGTGATGGAGGCGCGGTTGGCCGTCGACGTGGTGGAGGCGCGGTTAGAGATGGAATGGTCGCCGACGCAAAGCGCGACCTGCGGAATCAGTACGAGCTTGGGCCGAATGAGGCATATTCGAATGTGTCCATTGATGTATTGACCACGCGAACAGGCCCGATGTCTGCAGGTGGCTTGAAAGAGAATAAAATCGCCCTCACTGTTGTAATCACAGCAGACGTCGTTCGTCTCGGTGGCGCGGTTGGTCCCTCGAGTCGTGACTGGACCGTAGGGGGCACGTTAGAATCCCTTCCTGAAGTCAATGTTGTTGAACTAGGTGACGCTGAGGATGACATCTCCGCGCCAGCACAGGAGCTTTCTGAGCGAATTGAGGCAGCTCCTTCCCAATCTGATTGGCGACGAGAAGAAGGTAGAACAGTCTATTTCATAGTGAAGAAAAAAGTTCGTTCTGGCGTCATCATCGCAACTGATGGCGCCTTAATTGGGCTGAAGTATTATTCAACTGAAGGGAAAAAGCGCTCCAAATGGGTACGCTCAAGTAAAATCTTTAAGACTACTGGTGAAGCACAAGCAGCGTTAGGTAGTCAAGGGGAATGAAGCAGTTCTTCCAACTTCGCCTTGATGCCCTTTGCGGTGTCTTCAAGAGCGACGCTGCACTCTACAATTGAAGTGGTGCTGTTCACGAACTGAATAACAACGCGACCAGTGCAGTCAAGATTCACCACTACCGCGAACCGTGCAGGAACAAGTTCTCCAGCAGCCACATCCGAGGTGTCGGAACCCAGCCCATTCAGAGAGAGTCGTTGTTCTTCGAGTAATAGATCGGTTACGTCTCTGTTGACGACCACGAAGTTTTCCTCCAAAACCTTCTCCAGCTCCATTTGGATTCGTTCCATTCGCTGATCTGGACAACCAGTTGCCGCCAACCATTTGATGCGAATGGGCATGCCCAAGGGAGCCCTGCCTGTCATCTGGCTTCCTGACTCTGCTTTAGATGAGTTCACTAAAAGTGATTTCCCTTGCTGCAGAAGTCGCGCAGGAGGGTTGGGATCTTGTTGCAAGGACCATCGCGCTTGGGACATTGAAATCTTGTACACCTGCACCTCTTGTTCACCCAGCATCAAGCTTTTTGGGTCGAGACCATCTCGATGAGCGATGAGACGAGCCGATGTTCGGCTTACGAGCATACACTGATACTCCTGAGGCCCTAGCGTCTCCATTCTCTTGCCACCAATGGTCACCTCAACGTACGGGCTCACAGCCAAAGAGGTCCCCGTAACATAGCAGCAGACAGAGTACAAATCTTGTGCCTGAATCACCACGACTGGGGCGAAGCCAATCCCGAAAAGGAAGAACTTTAGAAACCAAGCGTTTGTCGTTGTCATCTCTCAGAGGTCAATTTAACACAGGCATTGAATCGGTGCTGAGATCACACACCTCAAGTCCGCGCAAGTAGCCGAGTGTGACAGCCATAGAAGCATGCCCCATGACAGTCTGTACTGTGCTTAGGTTCCCAGTCTTCTCGCATTTGTACTGCGGCAGCTTGATCGCCAAAAAGTCTACTTGAAGGGTAACAGTTACGTCTTCTTACGCTCCCCCTTTTTTGCTTGCCGAGTAGTTTGGCCGTGACACACCAGTAGATACACCTGTGACTTTCATAAAGATTTTGCTTGGGGCATCTGCGAAGTACTTCAGCAAAGCAGGGCACAGCCAGAACTCGTGGGTGTCCAGCGTTTCAAACTCACTTGAGATGATGTGGTAGTCGTCGCCTCCCATGCTTGGCCCCAAGTGCTCGGCCAGAATCTGCCAGCCAGGGAATTGCCCGTCACTGAAAAGGATGTCTATGCGGGCCCGAGAGGGGTCGACGGCTCGGAGGTGAGCAATCTCATCGAAGATTTCGTCAGCACCAGCAACGAAGGGTTCCTTTATCAACCCCAATCCATAGTGGTCGAATACCCAAGCGCTTTCGTGTCGGTATACACGCATGGTGTAGATGGCGTTTTGAGCTTGCTCGTTGAGGAGCTTGAGAAGGAGGGATTTGAGGAGTTTTTTCATGGTGAAATACTTGACAAGGGGGGGGTGAATTGATTAAATTGTAGAACGATTCTGAAGCTGTTGAGAGGCCTGATTTCCGAAAGAGTGACCCCCCACTATCAAAAGACGCGCGCCCGCGTAAGGGGGGCTGTTTCTGCTTCTCTGGTGACAGTGGTTCTCCTGTCCTGTGCATGGGTGTCTTGCGACACGCTTGAGGCTCCTGCAAAGGCTGAGGCGCAAGGGCCCTCGATTTCAGTTGTACAGGTAGAGGATCAGCGAGATTCGATGCGTTGTGTGCGAATTCCGAAGCACGAACTCCCTGTCCTCCTTCCTGAAGAGAGCTATGCGGCCGAGAACAGTAAAATTCAGGGGTGGTACAATGAGCTCGCGGATTCTTTGATCAGCGAGAGCTGGGTCGAAGGCGATGAGTGCTCTGAGCGTCCATACTGCTGCACAGACAATGAGTGGTATGACTATCAGAAGTATTGCATGATGGGCATATTCATCGAGCCCCAGCCATATGAGGTGGACAGCGGAGTAGTGACCTTGACGGCAGCACTATTCCCTCATGGCGATGGCACCTATCACTTGTCCAGGCAAATCCGAATTAGCTATGAATAAGGACTTATTAGTTGGAGCAGACCAAAGGGAAACACTCGATGTCCTTCACTTGATGATGTCCAGGCTCGTTCCTTGCCTTGTTGCGTTTCTATTGCTGCCACTTGCTTTCGTGGAGTGTTCCGCTCAGAGCGATTTGAGCTTCGAGGACATTGTGGCTATGGCAAAAAGTGAAGCGGCATTTCATGAATATGTGCTGAAAAGCGGGTATCGGGTCACGGGGCCAACTCAATACGACTGTGTTAAGGGAAGGCCAGAGTTTTCTGGTGACCACTACGTGCCCCAACGTGTTGTGTCCCATGACAACGGTTTTGGTTTGACTCCTTTAGGGGCGCCTGATGGTGGACTCGTCGCAACTGGAGGGTGGCCGTTCGACGATATTGATTCGGTTTCTATTTCTTGGGATCATACCACCCGTTATCCTACTCCACATCCTACTCTATTCTTTCACAATTTGAAAGTTGTGGGGATTAATGAGGCAGATCAATTAGAAGTATTGAAATTCGGCGACTGGCTTGATCGTACGAAATGCGATAGGCATTTGGAGGCTTTTCTCGGTATGTCGATTACCCCAAGTTTATTTCGGTCAAATGAGTATCAGGTAGCATGGGAGTTGTACAAGAGCTGTGTCGAAGACCATGCAAGAGATTACCATTGGAATGGTATGGAATACTTGACTGGATCGCGGTATGACTCGGATACAATTGTTCTTCTGAGGAGCGGGTTTTGTCCTCAGGTCAAAACTTTTTGTAATGACCTTTCGAGTGTGTGTCTCGAGGAGGAAATCCATGGAGGTCATGTGTTGGAGAGCTCTCACTTCGTGGGTGAGCGATTTGAACTCAGAAGCATCTCAATAGAATATTATGACGCCTATCTCCATCAATATTTCGCTGATTTGCTCTTCGCCAACGCCCAGTACAGTCACAATGATATCGGGGGCACTAGTAAGAGTGTAGGTTCCGATTATCACTTTTCCTCCGATGGTTGTCGTTTCGAGTTATCGAGCAGCACTCTTACAGAGAGTGGAGCTAGTGATAGTTATAGGCTGCAGGTCAAATACCATACTCCTTTCGGTAAAGATTTGTACCCGAAGTTGTGGCATCAGTTGCAGTTGACACTGGACTGAATTGAACGCAGTTGTACGAGGGCGGGCATTTCGTCAGCGTTGAGGGCGCACACCTCAAGTCCGCGCAAGTAGCCGATTGTGACGGCCATGGAGGCGTGTCCCATGACAGTCTGCACTGTGCGCAGATTCCCAGTCTTCTCGTACACGCTTATGGCCCCAGTGTGCCGAAAACTGTAGAGGGTCTGGTCAGGTGAGATGAGCCTACTCTGCGCCTTGTAGCGCGTCCACAGGGACTTGAAGTAGTCAGCGTTGAAGGGCTTTTCCGCTCTACTGAAGATGTTTTGCGACGGAGGAGGTGTGCACCCCCAAGGTGGGAGGTGCATTGCCACATACTGAGGGATGGGGACGATTCTGTTCCGTCCGCTCTTGTTGCGGCTACCCGACAGTGAGATCCTGGTCATCCCCTCGTCAAAATCCCCCCATGTGAGCTGTCGGATCTCCTGGTGGGGTCTAAGCAGACAGCCATAGGTGAGGAGGCAGCAGAGGTGGAGGTTGGAGTTGAACGCTTTGATGTCCTCGATCACAGCTGCGACATCGCGTATCGGCTTGTGAAGGGTGGCCTTCTCTCTGCGCTTGGGGATCTGCGCGATGGGGTTGGGGAGCCCAGCAGCTGCATAGGCTGGCTTCAATATGGCAGAGAGGCGCTTGCGCTCGTGGTTGAAGGTGGAAGGGGTGAGGAAGCTCGAGAGATACTCTTGAACGATATCTGAATTCAACTGGGGGAGTGAGAAGAACTGCTTCCCTTTCCTCTGCAGGAAGGCATGAAAGCCATCACGGGTGGTGACCATGGCTTTGCGGTACTTCTCGCTGTGGTCAGGGGCAGGGGAGTAACTGGAGAGCAGCTCTTGGAGCGTCACTGGGCGCTCATCTTGGTCTGGTCGCCACCCTTTGTCTAGCGCTTGCTTAAAGGCCAGCAGAAGCTCTGTAGCGAGCTCTGAGCGGTAGGGCTCAGGTTGAGAGTTTGGCTTGAGGTTTAGTCCTAAGGCCTTTCCATGTGAATAGCGGTAACGCTGTCGACCGAGATAGAATATGACACGGTGGGTACCAGTTGTGTCTGTCGAGAGGCGCAGACGAGTGGGGTGTGTGGCGTGCATGCTGACACTTTTGCTGCCACTTTTAGATGCGGGTAGTGGTCAATGCACTGACAGTTAGGATATCGCCTAGGGTAAGGCGCCTGCTTTGGGAGCAGGAGATCGCAGGTTCGAGTCCTGCTGTCCCGACATCGAAACGACCTCCTCACGGGGGTCGTTTTTCGTTCTCACCTGCGCCTTACAACTAGTTCGCGCAGGTCCTTCTTTCGCTCTGCAAGCCCCGCGGACACTGCGCATGCCCCATGACAGTCTGAACTGTGCTGCGCTTTCACATACATATTCTCCCCACCCTCTGCATGACTTCGTGAGCGGATTGTTAGTGAGTCAGTTGGTTGCGACCTTGAGGGCATGAACCGAACCCTGCTTGCTTTCATGCTTGCGTTGTGCTCTGTCACTACAGCGCAGGTTCCCACTCATGTGCCACTAGACGGGCTTGTGTCATGGTATCCATTCAATGGAGACGCCAATGACCAAAGCGTAAATGATAACCATGGCATTATTAATGGTGCTGTTTTGGTCAGCGATCGGTACAACATTGAAGAGGCTGCTTTGGATTTCAATGACGATAGCCACATTGAGATTCCTGTGTTCGGTGTAATAGAAGGAAATGTTCCCGTTACGCTCTCTGCTTGGGTCCAAATTGACGAGCCGTCGAATGGTGTTGCATATGTGGTTGGATATGGGGGAGGGCCAACGGGAGGATTAGGTGAATTTTTCGCAATGGGGGAGTATGGCGTAAGTGGGTTTCATGCGACGATGAGCGGTGGTGGTTTTGATGTGATTTCTGGACTTGCAATACCAGTGAGTGAATGGGTTATGCTAACAGCGATTCACGATGGAAATGGTGCTGTTCGCATGTATATGAATACAACGGAAGTATTTAGTGACATCGTCTCAGTTCCAAACATTCAGATTCATTCAGGGTATATCGGAGCCTCACCGTGGTGGGCAGATAGTCACTGGGATGGCAGGATAGATGATGTAGGAATTTGGAGTCGCGCTCTAAGCCCTGATGAAATTGGCACACTACATACAGGCAGCCCCATACAGTATGGATGCAATGATCCAGACGCATGTAATTATGATTCCGAAGCCAATGTCGACGACGGCAGTTGCGTCTCATGTGAGACTCTTGCATCTGCTTGCGGCCAAGGAACAGTGTGGGACCCCGTTAACCACCAATGCATCGTTGCCATCCCGACAGACACAGATTTCGACGGGTGTGTGGCTGCGGGCGACCTGCTCAACCTTCTGGGGACCTTTGGCAGTTGCCCTCCAATCCCATTCTCTGGCCCCTGCCAAGGTCAGGACCATGTGACCTATGAAGGCCATGACTATGACATTGTTGCCATTGGCGAGCAGTGCTGGTTTGCTGAGAATCTGAGGTTTTTGCCTACAATTAACGCGCCTTCAGATCGATCAAATGACACTCCGAAATATTACATATGGCAATATGACGGTGCCAATCTAGAGGAAGGGGTGAATACACTCGAATATCTCGAGCGAGGCGCGCTTTACAATCAACCTGCAGCCATTGATGGTTGTCCAACAGGGTGGCACCTTCCTCACAAAGAGGAAATGGATGCGCTTTCGGCTTTTGCTGGAGGAGATGCTATAGCAGGCATGGCGCTGAAGAGTGAGGCCATGGGAGGGACCAATGAACTGGGGCTTGACTTGGATTTCACAGGGTATCTCAATGATGAAGGTCTTTGGGCGGCTGAGACAAGAGCAAACCTTTGGAGTGCTGCCCCAGACCCCGAAAATTCAGAAAATGGCCTTTACCGTTTTGTTCACCAGAATTTTGAATCTTTTGAGGAAGCTGGAAACAGAAAAAGGGCTGGAAAGGGCGTTCGCTGCATCAAAGACCAATGAAACACTCAATCGCTGAGTTGGTGCTGTATATGTTGAGAATGGGTGAAGGGGTGCTTGGGGCTACATTGGCACGTGGCGAAAAGCAAACTTTTGCGGTGGGTGCACCGCGCCGTTGCCCAGTCGGCCCAGTGGACAGGAAGACAGGGCAGTATTGATCTCGGGATTCAGTTGGCTCGTGATGGGCGACAGGCGGCTGAGGCGGGCGAGATGTCCCGTCGGGACGCGCTGAAGACCTTGGGGGCACTGGCGGCGTTGCCGGTGCTGACCAGTGCGGGTTGCGGAAAGGAGCGGAGGCTGACTAACACCAGTGTGGCCATTGTGGGCGGCGGACTGGCAGGGTTGACGGCTGCGCTGCGTTTGAAGGACTTCGGCATGTCGCCTGTGGTGTATGAGCTCAGCGAGCGGTTTGGGGGTCGGGCTTGGTCTGTGGAAGGGGTGCTTCCCGAGGGCCGGCGATTTGAGGCTGGCGGCGAATTCATCGACCAGCAGCACGGGCGAATGTTGGGTTTGGCGGATCGTTTTGGCTTGGTCTTGGACGATTTGGAAGAGCTGGACCTGGAGGGCATGCGCTACTTCTTCAATGGCCAAGAGGTGTCTCTGGAGGAATTGACCGCGGCCACAGAGCCGTTCCTGCCCGATTTCCTCGCTGATTCTGCAGCACTGGAGGCAGACTATGATGCGAAGGCCGCAGAGTTGGATGCCTTGACCTGCGTAGAATATTGGGACGCAAAGGGCGTCGGTGGCGTCCTGCGTGCGGTGTTGGAGGTGGCGATGGTGACTGAATTCGGTCGCGAGCCCTCGCACATCTCAGCCCTGCATTTCGTCGAAGACTTGCCGCAGGTCTACGATGGGTCTGTGGGGTCCAATGGCGTGGAGCGTTACAAGTTCCGGGATGGAACGCAGGCCTTGGTTTCGTCAATGGTCAACGCATTGGGTGGCGCGTCTGGTGAAACGCTGCGCACAGGCCATTCACTCGAGCGGGTTTCGAAGCAAGGGCAGGGATTCACGTTGGAGTGGGCAGGACAATCGCCCCTGGAGGTGGACATCTTGATCTTGGCCTTGCCGCTGCCTGCGCTGCGCACGGTTGAGTTTCAAGGCGTCGACATGCCTTCAGCATTGGCCAACTTCATCGCTGATGCAGGCATGGGGACGCACGCCAAAGTCATCGCGGGATTCGATTCGAAGCCTTGGGCAGAATCCGGTTACGAAGGCGAAGTCCTGACCGACGCCAGTCCCCAGACCTGCTGGGACAGCAACCCGTTTCTGGAGGGGGCTGGTTCCTTGACATTCCTGCTCGGTGGCGATGCGGGGGAGGGGGTCAATGCAAACGGTGCCGACGCCCTCGTGACCCAATTCACAGCCGAATTGGCGCCTCTCAATCTCGGGCTGTCGGACGCCCGATCAGGCAGCGATTGGGCCGTCAACTGGGCCCAGAAAGAAGGCTATGGCGGAAGCTATTCGTGCTTGGACCGCGGGCAGTACACAGCGGCCATGGACCACTTCTTCTTCGGGGGAGACGAGGACGAGCGCCAAGTGGGTTTTGTGGGCAACCTCGGCTTCATCGGTGAGGCCTTCAGTGGCGACTACTGGGGATACATGGAGGGGGCTGTCCAGACCGGCTGGATGGCGGCCCGTCACGTGGTGGACGAACTCGCTTGAGCCTCTGCGTTTTGGCGTTTTGATTGTCCAGTCTCGATGTTGTCGATTGATTGGAAGGCCGCTTTTAAATCCCCGTAATAGATCAGGCGCGTAAATTTTCCTTCTTCATCAAAATCGTACTCCTCGTAAACCGGCATAATCAAGGAGCGTCCCGTCGATTCTGAAGTCACTTTGAGTTGAATGTACATGCGCACGGATCCATCGATGCGGTGTTCCTCAGGATGAACGCCCGGCACAAACCTGATGGGGTCGTGGACCTCGAAGTCATAGCCCTCCCACATTCTTTGGTGGGTTAGCTTGTTGTCGCTGACGGTCAAGGTGTCCAATGGGCCGAAGGAAACGCTTACAATAAAGGCGGAGTCATTGTAGAACGCGCTGTAGTCTATTTCTTCCTCGCAAAACGCAGCCTCGTATTTCCTGACGGTTTCACAGTTGGCCCGATAACGGTCCAGCGCCTGTTCTCGGTCAGCATCTTTGGAAGGGCCAGAGGCACAAGACCCCAAGAAAAAGGAAATAAAAAACACAGAGACCAAACCAATTCGAGACTTCAATTCCATGGACGGAATTTAGGCAACCAAAGGGGCTGATGAGTTTCGCGATTTTTTCGTTGGGGCATTTAAGGCCCCTCTGGAGCCAGAGGATTTACAAGCTTATGGCTCAATGCCGATGACCAGGACGTCATCGGTTTGCTCGTTTTGTCCCTTCCAGCTTTTGAACTCTGTATCGAGCGATTTTTTCTGTTCGGACATGTCCAATGCGCTGGTTTTACAGAGCAATTCCTTGAATCGCTTTCGCAGGAACTTCTTGTCGTTTGGTCCGCCAAATTGATCTTGGAATCCATCAGAGAAGAGATAGATTTTGTCTCCTTCTTCAAATGAAAAAATGGTTGAAGTGTATTCTTTGGTGGCGTTGTAAAGAGAAGACCCAACAGGGTTTCGGTTGCCCTTCGTGATGGTGATGGATTGATCTCGAACAAGGTAAAGACTGCTGTTTGCCCCGCAGAACTCGATGGCCCGGCCATTTTGGTTGATGGCAATCAGGGCGATGTCCATGCCGTCTTGCATGCTCAGTTCGCCTTTGTCGGACAAGGTCTTGATGATTTTGCGATCGAGAGATTCCAGTATTTGCCTTGTGTTTGTGATGTTTTCCCGCAGGACGATCTCGTTGAGCAGGTCGTGTCCGAGGATTGTCATCAAGGCCGCTGGAACCCCATGTCCAGTGCAGTCCACGGCGGCGACGATTTGAATTCCATCGGCCTCCCCGTACCAGAAGAAATCACCGCTGACGATGTCCTTGGGCTTGAACAGGATGAATCCGTCTTTGAACGACCCGGTGATGTTGCGCTTGTCCCCGAAAATGGACCGCTGCATGGTGGCGGCGTAGTACAGGCTGTTCAGCGCATTTTCCTTCTGTAATTCTAGGTCTTGTTTGGCTTCCAGAATGTGTCCTTCGAAGTCATCGGTTTCTTTTCGGATGTATTCAATCAGGACAAAGGCAATGGCGGCGGTTGAAACCAGGCCGATGATGTGAAAGGGATAGATATAGCTCTCAGGCGATTCATACAGAGGCTCAAAATTCAGGTTGTAGAGTAGGGAAAGGCCATAGAAAGCAATGGCGACTCCAAAGCAAATCAAACCGGATTTTTGCTCTTTGAAAATAATGGCGCCGAGCATGGCGGTTAAGACGAAGAAGAGGTCGTTGCTGAACGCTTCTCCATATACCATGATCACGGTCAAGACGGCCAGGTTTACAGTGAAAATCAGCAGAAACTTGGCCAGCGCATGGCGGTGCTTACGGAGAAAGTACAGTGGGGGTATGAACAACAACGCCAAGGCGAGGTCGATGCCGGCTGAAACCCATTCACCAAGCGTCGCGAAAATGGTCGTGTAGAAGAGGGTGGTGGCGATGCCGGTCAGGCAGATGTAGGTCACCAACCGGGTGTTCCGGATGTGAAACAGCGGGGTCGATTCGGTGATGCCCAAGTTTCTTATGAAATTCCTCAAACGGACAAGCATAGCGTGTGTCTGGCATGTATCCAGACACTGCAAGGTCACCATCGGGCGACGACGAGTCAAGCGCAGCGGCATGTTCGGTTGGTTTTGGCCGGCTTTGGTGACGTTGACGACGTCTTGTATGTTGCGGTATGGTGGCCACAGAAGAGATTCGGAAGTTTCTAGAAGAGGACTATGCCCAGGCGTTTTCTTCCAGACAACCCCGGCTTGTGCTGGAGCAATTTGCATCGGATACCGGGTTGTTGTTTCATCAATTGGGTCAGGACAAGAGCGGAAAAGGAGGCAAGGGAAAGACCGTTCGTGTCCACACAGGGAGCCCGTTGAAGGCATTGATAAAAGGCCGAATGCCCGCCTCGGTGATGCTGGGCATTGTATTTCGTCGATTGGCCAAATTGGATTACGACCGAAGCGTCATCCAGCTGATTGAGGTTCAGGGTTCATTTGACGGCATCGTCCACGCCATGGTTCGCTGGGATCGACGCGACAGTGAGGGCGAAGTGTTTGAGGAGGGATACTCCGTGTTGAAATTGGATGGTGCGGATGGGCGATGGAAAATCAAAGAGGGGTGGACCCTCGATGATCCGGATCAGTGGGATACAGACCTGACGGGCGTGTCTTTCGGTCCGTTGAGCTGCGATTGAGCCTCAGGCCTCTCGAATGCTGACTGTCCCCCTTGGGGTGACCACAGCCACCCAGAATGCATCTAACTTTCTGCCATGAAGCATTTCCTCTCTATGTCTTTTCTGTGCCTCAGCTTGGGGGCCTGGGCCCAGGCCACGCCTGACACCGTTTGCACTTTGAATTGCGCCCATCCCGGCTACCGTTCGCTGACCCAAGAGGTGGGCGGAGAGACGATTATGCGCGAGTACATCTTGCATGTTCCTGCAGGCTACGATGAGGCGCTTTCTTATCCATTGGTCATTGTCTACCACGGTTTTGGAGGTTGCGCTTCATACTGGGTGGACGAAGTAGGGGATTATTATGGGTTCAATGCCCTTGCGGACGAGGAGGGCTTTCTTGTTGCCTACCCTCAAGCTGCATATCGCCCGGCCAAGGAGTCCACATATTGGGAGCCGGGCAACGGCACGGGGGACCACATATACGACAACGACGTTTACTTCACTGAGCAGCTGATCGCACACGTGGCGTCGGATCACAATGTGTCGTCAGAAGAAGTCTATGCAGCGGGTTACAGCAACGGCGGCATGATGGCCTACAGCGTGGGATGCACCCGTGGCGACATGGTGGCGGCCATTGGCGTCATGTCGGGCGCCATGCTCGATGACGCGGGAAGCTGCGACACCTCAAATCCGGTGCCGGTGATCATTTTCCACGGGGTTGGCGACTATGTTCTGCCTTATGACGGCAATGAATGGTATGCATCTGTGGCCGATGTGGTGAACCTGTGGCTCGATCACAACGGCATCCCTGCCAGCAGCCAAGTCACCACGCAAATCAACGGCGGGAACGTCGTGCACGACGCCTACTCCGGGGGCAATGACGGGACCTGTCTCTCTTTCTACACCGTAGAACAGGAGTACGGTGCGCCCGGTGATCACGTGTGGTTCAGCGAGGCCATGGACGGTGAAACGCCCAGTCGAATTCTGTGGGACTTTTTTAACTCGGGATGCAGTGCAGTCAGCTCCGTTGAGGATGACAACGAAGTGACGTTAGGCGTGCACCCGATTCCCTTTGGCGATCGCATTTCGATTCGTGGACTGGGCAGTGGTGACATGGACTACGCGCTCACCAATCTGTCAGGGCAAGTTGTCCGGAAGGGCACCCTCTCTGAGGACCGAACCGTGGCGGGATTGGCCGCATTGCCATTTGGCGTCTATGTCCTTCACATCGAGGGGCAGCGCTTCCGAATTGTCAAGTGATCCATTTGCGATGAGCAAACAAAAAGGGGCAGCCGAAGCTGCCCCTTTTTCTTTTGATGCTGGTGCGTCTCAGTCCCGACTCTTCATGAAGAAGAGGGCGGCAAACAAGGCGCTGATGGCCAGGTTTCCGATTGCGGTTGCGCCTCCGGCCACGCCAGTTGCAACGTGGTAGCCAATGATGCCACACCACATGACCTCGGCCATGGCATAGACCTTGCCGAAAGCAGCCAGATTGCTTCCAGCCAGATCGGCGGTTTTCCAGGCGATCATCCCGAAGATGATGAACGTGACCCCCATGAATTGACCGAATGTGTGCATGTCTGCCGTCACATCAAATTCGGCCATGGCCAAGAATTGATCGGTCATGAACAGGCCCATGAGGCCATTGAGAAAGAGCACCACAGCGGATGCTTTGAATACCATAGAAAGGTTCATTTGTATTGGGTTATTTGCTTGTGGGTGGGTTTTGTCCGCTGGCAATCATGGCCATACGCATGCCCATGATGACAGCGAGAATGCCGTGAAACAGGGCCAGGACCTGCGGGAAGTCCGGCGTGACGAGAATGAGCCAAACCGAGGTCGCATTGATGATGAGCAACGTCAAGGTGATCCGGAGCGCCATGGTCTTGATAGCGGGCTGGTTGAAGTCCACTTCGCCGGGCACCACGGGGTAGGTGATGATGGTTTGGCAGAGGAAGATGCCAATCGACATGATTTCCAGAAGTCCGCCTTCTGAGGTCACCTCGCCCGTCATGTATCCGAGCAGGTTAAACGTGACGATCATGCCGCCAAAGAGAAAGTATCCCAGCCGGACGAGCAAGGGGTGGCGTCGGATGACGCCCAACACGGACAAGGCCGTGAAGATTCCGGCCAAGATGACCGGAACGAGCATTTCATTTTCCATCTGTAAGGGTTGCGACACCAGAGGTGCCGACGTTTGATTTGACGCAATTTATTGAGCATCAGAACCTCATTTAAAAGAGGAGGGCAGAAATTTCTTACAGCCTCTTGTGGGCGATTACTTTCTTTCAATGCGGCCATTTGTTTTCTCCTGCTCCTGCCCTTGATGTCGGTTGCTCAGGTTGTGCCGGCGGCTACAAATAGCTCAGCCACCACTTGTCCGGGTGCGCTCTTTTGTAGTGCATCCACCATTTGCATGGACGGTGCAAGGCCAAGACAAGTGCAATCCAGATGAGGTAGGTTGTGGCCAGCGAGAATCCGTAGCCCTGAAGGTTGTTGTCGAAAGAGACAAACACATCGAGCACCATGGCGTCCCACCCGAACCCCTGCGCAGCGGCAGCGGGGATGGCGAGCAGATGAATCACCAACAAGTGCAACAGGTAGAAGAAGAAAGGCACCTTGCCATACACTTCAAGCCACCGAGAAACTCGATTGTCGGTCCGTTCGAGAAGCGCGAGGGCCAGCAACGCCGGGCCCAGCGTCATGGTGAGGTACGCGAGAGAGGGAGGATATTTTTGCGGGTTGAAGGCATCCAGTATTGTCCCGACCCAAGTGGATTGCATATCCCAGTGGTTTGTGTTGCCATATCCATCGAAACCACGGACAAGCAAAAAGGTCGCGGTCAATCCCACGCCAACGACACGAAGCCACTTTAGTCGGTTCTTGGCCTCCATTTGCAAGTAGCTGCGCCCGAGTGCAATACCACCCCACATGACACCGAGCCAAGGAAGCAAGGGATAAGGGGTTGCGATGGAAAAGGAGCCAAAGTTGATTTTGGTTTGTTGATGGAGAATCGCATAGGTCAGACTCGGTGAGTCGCTGTTTAGCGCATCCAACGTGTGATGGCCGATGCCAATGGCGAGCGCCAATCCGAGAAGGGAGCGGGTGTCCATTCTGAATGCGAACGCCGAACAGACCATGGCAAGCCCTATGACCCAAATGACCCCAAAAAGGAACAGGTCAAAGCCCGGGTTGAAGAACCAAAGGAAGCTGACGACGATGGCATCGCAAAACATGAGCCAGAACCCCCTTGTCAAAAGGAAAAAGCGGGTGTCAGCGGCGGATTTTCGAGAGGCCACAAAAGCAATGGAGGCCCCAGAGAGCAAGACGAAGGTGGGCGCGCAAAAATGGGTGATCCACCGCGTGAAAAAGAGCGGGAGGGAGCTGCGGATTGGGTCGGCAGGACCGAAGAAGTGGACGTCGAAGTGGAAGAAGTCCCGAACGTGGTCCAGAACCATGATGACCATGATCGCCCCTTTAAGGATGTCAAGGGAACGGATTCTCAGTTTTGGGTGTTGCTGAAGTTCAGCCATCGCTTGAGGCAGTGGAATAAAGAAGATAACCCACAGCGGCGTGGAAACCCATTTGTCGAGTCAAAGATGTGTGCGTTCTGTAAAGGGCTTGGTGGTGTTTAGATTCACGCCCTCGAATACAACCAAATCATGAAACATCTGTTTTTTCTCTTTGCGGCCATTTCGATTGCCGCCTGTACATCGCCTGCATCAGGCGGGGCCTCCAATGCGGACGCATTGTTTACTCAAAACTGTGAGACGGCGAGGGCCCTCATCCGCGACTTCGACAACGAGGACATTGCCGCTATCCGTTCTCATTTTGCCGACAGTGCTGTTTGGCGGCCGACCAATTTTGGTCAGTTGGACACGGTGTCTCTACAGGACAAGGTGGCGGGGTGGACCGGGGCCTTTGCCGTGTATGACTTCGATCTAGCGACAAAAGACCCTCAACTTTTGCCTGGCGTCAATGCCGAAACCAAGCAGCCCGATGGCTCAGTGCGTGTCTATTTCGATTGGGATTTGGTTCGTCCAGCCACAGATACCACCGAACGCAAATCGGTGACCATCACCTATTATGAATCTTGGGATTTTGATGCGGATGGCAAGATTTGGTTTACCCAGATATTCGGGGATGAGACGGCAGCGATGAAAGCGCTCAATGACATGTGAGGCAGGAAAATATCTGCAATAAAAAAGGCGGGCCGAAGCCCGCCTTTTTCTTTAAGCAAAAGGGCAATTAGAAACGGGTTCCAAAACCAATCTGGATCTGGAGGTTGTCTGAAGCACCATCGGGCAAACCGAAGTTGTACTGCAGATTGGGTGAGATGTACAATACATCCTTGAAGTCGATGTAGTGACCGAAACGAAGACCGAGGTCGAGGTCACCCATGATATCACCAGCACCGATTCCGATGTAGTTGTCGCCCATAAAATAGCCGACACGGAGGTCCATGCTCAAGTCGTCAGTGGGGCCTGCAATGTTGGCGTCCACAACGATGTCGTCAGCGACAGCGTATCCGACTGTTGGGAGGATTCCTACTCCAGTTGAGAAGATGTTCAGGAGGGTTGTTGCGTCACCTGTACCGAGGTACCAAGAGCCTTTAGGCTGTGATGCGTCCTGTGCATATGTACTTGCAACGAGTCCTGTTGCGAGGATAAGG
>Ga0209503_10000266_pt1 | contig 35709 bp, 27 predicted proteins | sample SouAtlMetagenome_2_FD_187448 | JGI IMG/M metagenome (GOLD analysis project Ga0209503, IMG submission 187448) | Marine eukaryotic phytoplankton communities from Atlantic Ocean - South Atlantic ANT15 Metagenome (SPAdes) (version 2) | ecosystem: Environmental > Aquatic > Marine > Oceanic | place...
AATTGAATAACACTTTACAAATTAATTACTAGATTTGTAAGGTATCAAAAAAGTAAATATTGAAAACTTCCAAAGAAATAAAAACAGCCATATTAGTATTGTCTGGTATTTTTTTATTCATCTTTATCTTTAATTACTTAAAAGGTGAAAATCTTTTTAACAGTTCAAAAAAAATTGCTGCTATATACTCTAATGTTGAGGGTTTATCTATATCATCTTTAGTAACGATTAATGGCCATAAGGTTGGCAAAGTCCAAGATATTAATTTTACTGGTGATGGAAGCGGAAAACTTAAGGTCTCTATGTTAATTGACAGTGACTTTAATTTTTCAAAGAATAGTATTGCTGAACTATACGAATCCGGATTAATTGGAGGGAAAGCTATTGCAATTATCCCTGTATATGACGATTCAGAAAGTTCTGTTTCTGGTGACGTTTTGATATCACGGATAAAACCGGGCTTAACCGAACTTGTTAATCAAAGGCTAACACCATTACAAGAAAAAATTGAATCAGTTATGGTTAGTGCTGATGCACTTTTAGTTAATGTAAATAGTATTTTTGATAAGAGAACTAAATCTGAAATTAAGGGCAGTATTTCTAAATTAGAACAAACAATCTCTTCGTTTGAAAAGACCTCAAATTCTCTTCAAAATTTAATTGAAACTAATAAAAATTCTATAAATAACAGTCTTCAAAATTTTAGTAATATTTCTGATAATTTGTCTGATATGAGTGAAACATTCTCTGAAGTTGAATTCAAACAAACTGTAAATGGATTAAAATCTTCTATTGAAAGTTTCAACAATTTGATAACTAATGTAAATAGAGGAGAGGGTTCAATGGGTAAACTGTTTAAAGACGAAAAACTTTATAATAATTTAGAATCTTCGTTAGGTCAATTAGAGTCTTTACTCGAAGATTTAAAATTAAATCCCAAGCGATATGTTCATTTTTCTTTATTTGGAAAAAAAAATAAACCATATCAAAATACTGATCTAAATAAATAGTTTTATTTATGTTTTTATTACCAAATATTATTTTTGGGCTTATTTTATTTTTTGGAATTGGGTTTTTTGTCAGAAACATAAACAAGCTCAAAAGAAATATAAAACTTGGCAATGATGTTTCATTTACTGGTTCTAATAAGCAGCGCTGGATTAATATGGCTCGAATTGCCTTAGGTCAGAGCAAAATGGTTACAAGGCCGATTTCTGGAGCTCTCCATGTAATAGTTTATCTTGGTTTTATAATTATAAACATTGAAGTTTTAGAAATCGTTATTGATGGCCTTTTTGGTACTCATCGCATTTTTTCACCAATAGGCCCAATATATGGGATTTTGATTGGTACTTTTGAGGTTTTAGCAGTTCTTGTACTTATTTCGGTAATTTTATTTTGGTTTAGAAGAAATGTCATCAAAATTAAACGCTTTTTAAGTGATGAAATGAAAGGTTGGCCTAAATCAGATGCCAATTTCATTATTTATTTTGAAATAATTTTAATGATTTTATTTTTGACAATGAATGCTGCTGACGTAGAATTTCAAGCTATGAACTCAGGTAACATTATTAGTGGTTTGATTGCTCCAATGTTTGATGGTTTAGCTTTGAATCTTATTGAGCGTACCGCATGGTGGCTACATATTATTGGGATTTTAATTTTTTTAAACTATTTATACTATTCAAAACATTTACACATTTTACTCGCTTTTCCTAATACATATTTTGGTAGTTTAAATCCCAAGGGGTATTTAAAAAATTTAGATTCAGTCACTAATGAAGTAAAGATTATGATGGATCCTGATTCTGATCCTTACTCTGATATGAATGAATCAGAAGTTATAGATAAGTTTGGAGCAAGTGATGTTTTTGATTTAAATAAAATACAATTACTAAATGCATATACTTGTACTGAATGTGGGCGCTGTACAAGTGAGTGTCCTGCAAGTCAAACAGGTAAAAAATTATCTCCAAGAAAGATTATGATGGATACTCGTGATAGACTTGAAGAGGTAGGTTTAAACATCGATGCCAATAAAGGTAAGTTTGTTAGTGATGGTAAACAATTACTTGGTGATTTTATATCTGAAGAGGAAATATGGGCTTGTACAAGTTGTAACGCGTGTGTTGAAGCATGTCCAATTAGTATAAATCCTCTATCAATAATTTTAGATATGCGTCGTTATTTAGTTATGGAAAAGAGCGCAGCACCTGCAGAGCTCAATAATATGATGAATAACATTGAAAATAATGGTGCGCCATGGCCATATAATCAATTGGATAGATTAAATTGGAATAATGAATAAATTAATTTAAAATGAAAAGAGAAGAAGCAGACGCATTTTTACATCAAAAAGTTGAAGATGGTGAATTAATAAGCCCAGTTTTACCAAAAGGGGTTAAAAATTATCTAATTGATATTGATGGTACCATTACTGAAGATATACCAAATGAAGAACCTGATCGAATGTCTTCTTGTCTTCCTTTCGAAGATGCAAAGTTAACATGTAATAAATGGTTTGAAGAAGGTCATATGATTTGTTTTTTTACTTCTAGAACTGAAAACCATCGCAGTGTTACTGAATCTTGGTTAAAAAAACATGGATTTAATTATCATACCTTACTCATGGGTAAACCACGAGGTGGTAATTATCATTGGATTGACAATCACTTGGTTAAAGCAACACGATACAATGGAAAATTTACTGATCTTGTAGAAAAAGAAGTTAAAATTCAGGTTTTTGATGACGATATAAACCGATAATTATAATATGAATAAGACATTAAAGGTACCAACACTTGCTCAACTGCAGTCTGAAGGAATTACTCCTGAGGTACTTTTCTGGGTTGGGTGTGCTGGAAGTTTTGATGACAGGGCTAAAAAAATTACTAAAGCACTAGTCAAGATAATGAATTCTGCCAATGTTATTTTTGCTGTTCTCGGTACTGAAGAAAGTTGTACTGGTGATCCTGCAAAAAGAGCTGGTAATGAGTTTTTATTTCAAATGCAGGCTATGTCCAATATTGAGGTTATGAATTCTTATGAAGTAAAAAAAATAGTTACTGCTTGTCCACATTGCTTTAATACTATAAAAAATGAATACCCATCATTAGGAGGTAAATATAAAGTTATACACCATACACAATTTTTAAAAAGTCTTGTTGAAGATGGTAAGCTCTCGATTGAAGGCGGACAATTTAAAGGTAAACGGATTACTTTTCATGATCCATGTTATTTAGGTCGTGCAAACAATATATATGAAGCTCCAAGAGACTTGATAAAAAAACTTGATGCTGAACTCATTGAAATGAAAAGTTGCAAAAAAAAAGGTTTGTGTTGTGGTGCAGGAGGAGCTCAAATGTTTAAAGACGCTGAGCCAGGTAATAAAGAGATCAATATTGAACGTACTGAGCAGGCTGTTGAGGTCAAACCAGATATAATTGCTGCTGGTTGTCCATTTTGTAATACAATGATGACAGATGGTGTCAAAAATAAGGCTGACGGAAAAATAGAAGTAAAAGATATTGCAGAATTAATCGCTAATGCAAAGGATTTATGATTATTGATTTTAAAAAAATTTCTGATAATTCGAGAATTTGGATATATCAATCAAACCGATCTTTTCAACAAGAAGAAGTTAAATCTATATCTTTACTAATTGAAGGTTTTTTAAAACAATGGGAATCACATGGTGTGAGTTTGAATTCTGCATATTTGATTAGATATAATCGTTTTATTGTAATTTCACAGGATCAAGACACTCACAATGCAACTGGTTGTTCAATAGATTCCTTAGTCCATTTTATCCAAAAATTAGAAAAACTATTTAATTTATGTTTATTAGATAAATTAAATGTTTCTTACAAACAAGGAGAATTCATTACGTATAAATCACTATTAGATTTCAAAAAGATGGTAAAAGACGCTGCAGTAGGTAAAAACACCATTGTTTTTAATAATCTTGTTCAAACCAAAATGGAATATCTTAATAGTTGGGAAGTACCAGCATCTGAAAGTTGGCATGCCCGTTTTTTTAAATAAAATTTATTTTAATTATAACTCTAACTAGTTTATTAATGTTTTTGAAGCGAATCTTATTTTTTTTAATAATTACCATTTCTGTTAATGCCCAATCTCCATTAGATGCACACGATTTAAATTCTCAAAGGATATGGGTTGACAGTATATACAACTCAATGACATTAAAAGAGAAAATTGGACAGTTATTCATGGTTCAAGTTTTCTCTGATGAAACTAAATTAAATAAATCAGGTGTTATTAATCTAATTAAGAAGCAAAAAATTGGAGGCTTGATTTATTCAAAGGGGGGGCCAGTTCGTCAAGCTATTTTAAATAACGAGTTACAATCTTTTTCTAAAATACCATTAATAGTTGGAATGGATGCAGAATGGGGGTTGAGCATGAGACTAGACTCTACTTTTGCATTTCCTTGGAATATGACACTTGGTGCTGTAAGTGATTTAAATTTAATTAAAAAAACTGGTGAGCATATTGGAGATCATTGTAAACGCATAGGAATTCATTTTAACTTCTCTCCTGTAGTAGATATTAATACTAATCCAAATAACCCAATAATTGGCAATCGATCTTTTGGTGAAGATAAGATCAATGTAACAAATAAGTCTTTGGCTTTAATGAAAGGTATGCAAAGTAAAGGTGTTTTGGCTTGTGCAAAGCATTTTCCTGGTCACGGTGATACTGATAAAGATTCACATAAAACCTTACCTACAATTTTAGTTAATAAAAAACGACTTCAAAATGTTGAATTTTTCCCATATAAAAGTCTAATTATAAATGGTTTATCTGCTGTAATGGTTGCTCATTTGAATGTTCCTGCATTGGACTCTACAATTGATTATCCTTCATCTCTATCAAAAAAAATTGTAACAAATAATTTGAAATCAAGCCTTAATTTTAAAGGATTAATTTTTACTGATGCGCTTGATATGAAAGGGGTTTCAAATTTTAGTTCTCCCGGGGATATAGATTTACAGGCATTTTTGGCTGGCAATGATATTTTATTAATGTCAATGGATGTTGAGAGTGGTATTAATAAAATAGAATTGGCATACAGAAAAGGGATAGTTAAAGAAAGTCGTCTTTCACACTCAGTTAAAAAAATATTGAACGCAAAATTTAAAGTTGGTCTTAATAATTACAATCCTATTGAAATAAATAACATAATAAACGATATTAATCGCATTGAAGATAAGTTGTTGTACTATGATCTGATGGAAAATGCACAAACTATAGTCAAAAATGATAATTCTATTTTACCACTCAAGAATTTAGATTTTCATAAGATTGCATACGTGCCAATAGGTGATTCTAAAGGACATGAATTTTATGAAACTTTAAAGAAATATTCCAAAGTCCAAATTATAAATAATGATGGCAATAATAATATTTTGCAAAAACTAAAGCCTTTTAGTACAGTCATTGTAGGTTTTCATAAGTCGGACAAAAATCCTTGGAAGTCTTATAAATTTTCAAAAACAGAAATTGATTTCTTAAATAAAATCCCAAAGGATAAAAAAATAATTTTGACTCTTTTTTCAAGTCCTTACTCTTTGAATCAATTAAAGAATTTATCAAATTTTGAAAGTGTTTTAATTGCTTATCAAAACAGCAAAATATCTCAAGAAATTGCTGGCCAAATAATTTTTGGTGCTGTTCCATCATTTGGTAAACTTCCAGTAAGTATTATGAAATCTATTTATAATTATGGTGATGGAATACAAACAAAAAAGTTAAATAGATTAACTTACGGATTACCAGAAAGTGTTGGTGTTAGTACTGATAAATTAATTAAACTAGACTCAATAGCAAAATATGCTATTAAATCCAAAATGACGCCTGGATTACAATTACTTGTTGCAAGAAAAGGTAAGGTAATATATAATAAAACTTTTGGATACCACACCTATGAAAATATAAATAACGTTAATTATGATCATTTATATGATATAGCTTCACTAACAAAAATATTAGTATCAATACCTTTGTTAATGAAGCTTGTAGATAAAGGTAATATATCATTAGATAATAAATTACAAGATTTATTGCCTAAATATAAAAACTCTAACAAGGCATCAATAACATTGAAAGAAATGTTATCACACTTTGCCAAACTAAGGCCATGGATTCCTTTTTATAAATATACTTTAGATTCCATTACTAAATATAGAAACCCAAAGTTTTTTAGATTAAACAAATCGGTTAATTTTCCGATTCAAATTTCTGAAAATATTTTTCTTCGTGCTGATTTTACAGATTCCATAAATAACAGAATAATAAAATCTGAGTTATTAGACAAAAGAAAATATCGTTACAGTGATTTACCATATTATATCATTAAAGAACTCATAGAATCTCATTATGATAAATCCTTAGATAGTTTGATAAAAAAGTATTTTTTCAATAAAATTGGAGCAAATTATTCGACTTACTGTCCTTTAAATAATTTCGATAAATCAAGTATTATTCCAACTGAGGAGGATAATTATTTTAGATTTGAAAGAGTTCATGGATATGTTCACGATATGGGGGCTGCAATGCAAGATGGTATCGGTGGTCATGCAGGTCTTTTTAGCAATGCTAATGATGTAGCTAAAATGATGCAAATGTATATGCAAAAAGGTAACTACGGTGGATATCAATTTATTGAATCCAAAACATTTGATACTTTTAATAAATGTTATTATTGCAAAAATGGAAATCGTAGAGGCGTAGGCTTTGATAAACCTCAATTAAATAAATACGGTCCAACATGTGGTTGTGTTTCAATGGAAAGCTTTGGTCACACAGGTTTTACAGGGACAATTGCTTGGGCTGATCCTGAAGATGAAATTATTTATGTATTTTTATCCAACAGAACTTATCCAGACTCAAGTAATAATAATTTACTTGAAAATAATATTCGAACTGAAGTTCAACGTTTCATCCATGAGGCAATAATTGATAAACAATGAGAATTGGAATCGTTTGCTATCCAACTTTTGGTGGTAGTGGGGTTGTAGCTACTGAATTAGGTCTTGAGCTTTCAAGAAGAGGGCATACAGTTCACTTTATTACGTATAGACAACCTGTTCGCCTTGAATTAATTAGTAAAAATGTTCATTTTCATGAAGTAAATGTTCCAGATTATCCATTATTTCATTACCAGCCATATGAATTAGCACTGTCAAGTAAAATCGTTGATACTGTAAAAATATTCAAAATTGATGTTTTACATGTTCATTATGCAATTCCCCATGCGTATGCTGCTTACATGGCAAAAAAAATGTTATTTCAAGATGGAATTAAGTTGCCAATTGTAACTACATTACACGGAACAGATATTACTTTAGTCGGTAGTCATCCCTTTTACAAAACTGCTGTTACATTTAGCATTAATAGTTCTGATGCTGTAACTTCAGTTTCTCAAAGTTTAAAAGATGATACTCAGCGGTTATTTAAGATAAAAAAGGATATTATGGTTATTCCTAATTTTGTTGATTTAAATAAATATAAATCCGCTGGTAATCAATGTCCAAAAGGAATTTTAGCAAGAGATACTGAAAGAATTATAACTCATATTAGTAATTTTAGATCTGTAAAACGAATTCCAGACGTTATTCATATTTTTAATAATATTAGAAAAGAAGTCCCATCAAAATTGTTAATGATAGGTGAAGGTCCTGAACGCGAGAATGCTGAAAAATTATGTATTGATTTAAATATTGAAAATTATGTTTTATTCTTAGGTAATAGTAATGAAGTAAATAAGATATTATGTTTTAGCGATTTATTTCTTCTTCCCTCTGAAACAGAGAGTTTTGGCTTATCTGCTTTAGAAGCAATGGCGTCGGGTGTACCAGTAATCTCAACTGATACTGGTGGTTTACCCGAGCTGAATTTAAACGGTTCCTCGGGATATTTAAGTCCAGTGGGTGATGTAATTAATATGTCTCAGAACGCACTTAATATTTTAAAAAACTCTAAAACCCTTTCAAATTTCAAAAAAGCTGCAAAACTTAGGGCTTCAAATTTTGATATTCACGAGGTTGTTTCAAGTTATGAGTCAGTTTACAAAAAAGCATTAGAAAATTGTATATCAATTTGAGAACTTATATTGATTGTTTTATTAATTTTATATTCTTTTTATAACCAAAATAAGCATTGCTATGGCTGGAAATACATTTGGGAAGATATTTAAACTAACTACTTTTGGTGAATCTCATGGCAAAGCAATTGGAGGAATTATTGATGGCTGTCCTGCAGGTGTTTTTATAGATTTAAATAATTTACAATATGAAATGAATAGGCGTAAACCTGGTCAATCTGAAATTGTAACCCAACGAAAAGAGTCAGACAAGGTTGAGTTTTTATCAGGTATTTTTGAAGGAATAACGACAGGTACACCAATTGGTTTTGTGATTCTTAATAGTAATCAAAAATCTGAGGATTACGAACATATCAAAAATAACTATCGTCCTTCTCATGCTGATTATGTTTATGATAAAAAATATGGTTTGCGTGATTATAGAGGAGGTGGACGCAGTTCTGCGCGCGAAACTGCAGCAAGAGTTGTTGCTGGTTCAATTGCTAAGCAATTTATGTCTGGAGTACAATTCCATGCATTTGTATCTGGGGTTGGCGAATTAAAGCTAGAAAACCCACATTTAATTACTGATTTTTCACATATCGAGTCAAATTCTGTTCGTTGCCCTGATCCAAAAATGGCTGACAAGATGGAAAAATTAATTAATCAGATTCGAATGGATGGTGACTCTGTTGGTGGTGTCGTTTCTTGTGTGATAAAAAATGTTCCTATTGGTCTTGGTGAGCCTGTATTTGATAAACTTCATGCTGAACTTGGTAAGGCTATGCTTTCTATAAATGCTGTTAAGGGATTTGAATATGGAAGTGGATTTGCGGGTTCTACCTGGCTAGGTAGTAAACATAATGATCTTTTTAATAAAGACGGTTCAACTAAAACTAACTATTCCGGTGGTATCCAAGGTGGAATAAGTAATGGTATGGATATATACTTCAATATTGCTTTTAAACCTGTTGCTACCATAATGAAAGATCAAAAGACAATTGATAAATTTGGAAATGAAACTACAATGCATGGAAAAGGTCGTCATGATCCTTGTGTTCTCCCAAGAGCTGTTCCAATTGTTGAAGCAATGGCTTCACTTGTACTTGCAGATAATTTTCTTCTAGCTCGAACAAATTCTGTACTTGGAGATTTTAATAAGATTTAAAATTAAATAAATTTTCTTTTTATGAAAACAATTGCACTTCACTGGAAAATATTAATAGGAATGATATTTGGAGTTATTTTTGGCTTTACCATGCTTCAATTTGATGTCGGTGCTACATTTATCAACAATTGGATTAAACCTTTGGGCACAATCTTTGTAAAATTATTGAAACTTATAGCAATTCCTTTAATTTTAGCCTCGTTGATTAAGGGTATTTCAGATTTGAAAGATATTTCAAAACTTGCATCGATTGGAACAAAAACAATTTTTATTTATTTAATAACAACGATTATTGCTATAACTATAGGAATAAGTCTAGTCAATTTTTTTAATCCTGGAGATTCCGTTTCAGATAGTACAATATATAAACTAACTGAGGCTTACTCCGATAATAATAGTCTTCAAACAAAAATTTATGAAGCCACCAAACAACAAAAAAGAGGTCCTCTTAATTTTTTAGTTGATATCGTTCCAGAAAATGCTTTTTCAGCACTTAGTAACAATAAGTTGATGTTACAGGTTATTTTTCTAGCTATTCTTATAGGCATCTCACTTCTTTTAATTGGTGAAGAAAAATCTAAACCTTTAAAAGCTTTTTTCGATTCTTTAAATGATGTTATTCTAAAAATGGTTGATTTAATAATGTTATCTGCACCATATGCAGTTTTTGCATTACTGGCAAACGTAATCGTTTCTTCTAATGATCCTGAGTTACTTTATGCACTCTTGTATTATGCTATAATTGTTTTAGTAGGATTATTTTTCATGGTCTGTTTTTATATGCTTGTTGTAGCTGTTATTGCAAAAAAAAATCCGTTTTGGTTTTTAAAGCAAATAAGTTCAGCTCAGTTATTGGCATTTTCAACTAGCAGCAGCGCTGCTACTTTACCTGTTACTATGAATTGTGTTGAGCAACGCGTAGGGGTAGATCGTGAAGTTTCAAGCTTTGTTCTTCCTGTTGGTGCTACAATAAATATGGATGGAACTAGCTTGTACCAAGCAGTAGCAGCAGTTTTTATAGCTCAAGCACTGAATTATGATTTAACTTTTTTAGATCAGTTAATGATTGTAGTTACAGCCCTATTAGCTTCGATTGGAAGTGCTGCGGTTCCTGGAGCTGGTATGGTAATGTTAGTTATAGTCCTAGAATCAGTTGGCTTTCCAGCAGATAAACTAGCAATCGGATTGGCACTCATTTTTGCAGTTGATAGACCATTGGATATGTGTAGAACAGTCATCAATGTTACTGGTGACGCCACAGTTTCAACAATCATTGCAAAGCTGGAAGGTAAACTAAATATCTAGTAATTTTAATCAATAAATCTTGATTTTATTTTTTTACTTGGTATCATGCAATTGTCAAGCTTCCCAAACCACTTATAGCGTTTTTTCGCAATTAATTTATAAACCGAATCTCTAAAATTTTTAGGTATAATGTAAGCTATGTAAAATAGTTTATGCCAACCACCTAAGATCAAACAAATTTTTATAACAGCGGTACTTTTATCATAAACTTTTTTTCCATCAAATAGCACAATGCTTTCTAGTGCATTTATGTCAGTGGGATTTAATATTTTTTTTGCATATTCGCCCTGTAACGTAGTGAAAGTGAATTTCTTTTTTTTGTCATTATTTAAAATATAATGAACACTGCTTTCACATAAAACACAAACTCCATCGAAAAATATTGTCATACTTTTATTTTTTAATTTGTACAATCTCCAAACGTTCCAGGCTTACATTTGTAGTAAATAAGCCATAATTAATTATTGCTTTACCTTTTTCAATTTTAACAATGGTGCCTATTGCTTTTCCATCATCCATTCTAACACTTTCACCAATTTTGAAATTATGTATCGTTTTTTGGGGTATATGGTCTTCTTTTGCTTTTGCTTCTTTTTTTCTTTTTCTAATTTTAACTAACTTTTTTTCTACTTCTTTTTGTAAGCGATTTTGTTTTGTAAGTTTATCTATTTTTTGTTTGTTTGATAGCTTTTCTTTTTTTGAGTTTTCAATTTGAACTAATTTAAATAGCTCAGACAGAAGTTCTCTTTTGCGGCCATTGTTCAAAAAATTATCTCCTAAATCTCTAATTTTTTTTCCTAAATAAATTAATCTTTGGTTACTATCATACAACTCTTGGTAATTCAGTAGTTTTTTTTGCGCTTTTTGTTTGAGAGATGCAAGTTTTTCCGCTTCAAGTTCTTTTTTGACTTCATTTTTTTTCAAAGCACGTTCAGTTTTTTCAAGTTTTGACCGTTCTTTTTGGAGTTTTGCAATGGTTTTCTCAAAACGAATTTTACCACGTTCAATTTTTTTCTTTGAGCGATTAATCAAATTATATGGAATTCCGTTTTTTTGAGCAACTTCAAATGTGAAAGAGCTTCCAGCTTGCCCAATAACAAGCTTGTAAATTGGTAATAGCGTTTTTTCATCAAACAACATGTTTGCGTTCTGTATATATGGCAATTCGTTGGCCAAAAGTTTAAGATTGCTGTAATGTGTAGTAATAATTCCAAATGCACCTCTTTCATAAAAAACTTCTAAAAAAGTTTCGGCTAATGCTCCTCCTAGTTCAGGGTCACTTCCTGTTCCAAATTCATCTATTAAAAATAATGTGTTATTCGTACATTTTTTAAGAAAATAATTCATTTGATTCAGTCTATAACTATAGGTGCTTAAATGATTTTCAATAGATTGATTGTCTCCTATATCGCTTAATATATTTTGAAAGAAACACATTTTTGATTGTTGATTAATTGGGACTAAAAGGCCTGATTGCATCATCAATTGAATTAAACCTACAGTTTTGAGTGTTATGCTTTTTCCACCTGCATTGGGTCCAGAAATAACAATTATTCTACTTTCAACATTCATGGATATATTTTGTGGAAAAGTTTTTTTGTTCTCTTGCTTGTTGGCTACTAGTAGTAGTGGGTGATATGCATCTTTAAGAAACATTTCTTGGTTATTGTTCAAATTTGGTAGAATTCCATTGATTTCTTTTGCATATTTTGCCTTAGCATACAAAAAATCCATTAATGTTAAGTAATCTTGATATTTAGTAATTAGCGGTTTGAAATCACGAACGTAATTTGTAAGTCTTATTAAAATTCTTTTTATTTCTTCTGTTTCATCAAACTCTAGATTGTTTAAATCTCTATGGTATTTATGTGTTGTTTCAGGTTCAATATATACTATACTTCCTGTTTTACTAGCACCTAGAATACTTCCTTTTACTTTTCTACGGTACATAGCTTTTACCGCCAAAACTCGTCTATTTTCCATTACCGTCTCTCTAATTTCGTCAAGGTATTCTTCACTGTTATATTGACTTAAAGCAGCATTGAAACTTGTGTTTATTTTATTTCGAACAGATTGTATTGATTTTCGTATGCTGTATAATGAATCAGAGGCGTCATTTCTTATTTCACCATATTTATCTATAATACTATTGATTTCGTTAGAAATTAAATTAGTCTTTTCAATTTTATTTGAAATTTTAAAAATAGTAGGGTAGTATTCTTTAAACTTTTGAAAGAATTTTAGTAATATGTTACTAGCAATTGAAAGTGATGCAATTTTTCTGAACTGTTCAGTTTCAAGAAAATTATTTTCAATACAAAGAAGCTTAAGTTCATCTGTTATATCTTCGAATCCATGATTTGGTATTCGGTTCTCGTTCTCAAATGAAGATAAGAATTCATTAACAAGGATTAAAGCTTCAGTAATATCATTTTTATTGCTTAGAGGTTTGAGTTTATTTATTTTGGATTTACCCAGTGAAGTAATACAATAAGCTTCAACCTGTAATTTTACAACGTCAAATTCTAAATCATCAAGTATTTTTTGAGAAATATTTATCATGGCTAATATAACGTCAGCAAATTTAGGTATTAATGTTAAGAATATAATTTAAATTTGTGTTCTTAGCATTTATTTATGAAATATAAACTACTGTTTTGTTTGAATTAATTAAAGACTGTAATGACTGGAATGACTTTTTATTATCTGAATTTAAAAAGACTTATTTTGATTCATTAAAGATTTTTTTAAATCAAGAGTATAAAGAACATATTTGTTATCCACCAATTAATCAAATTTTCAATTCCTTTTACCTATGCCCCTTAAATAATCTTAAAGTAATCATTCTTGGGCAAGATCCTTATCATTCCAAAGGACAAGCCAATGGGTTAGCTTTTTCTGTAAACAATGGGGTTTCACATCCACCATCACTTGTAAATATTTTTAAAGAACTAAAAAATGACTTATGTGTACCATATCCCATCAAAGGAGACTTATCTTCCTGGGCTTCTCAAGGAGTTTTTCTTTTAAATTCCACTCTAACAGTTCGTGAAGGTTGTCCTTGTAGCCACCAAGGCAAGGGCTGGGAGAAGTTTACTGATAATTTAATTAAAACTATTTCAGAAAGTTCTTCAAATATTGTTTTCATGTTGTGGGGGAGTTATGCAAAGAAAAAAAATAATTTTATTAATAATAAAAAACACTTAGTTCTAGAGTGTGGACATCCCTCTCCACTTAGTGCTAACCGCGGCTATTGGTTTGGTAATCGACATTTTAGTAAAGCTAATGCGTATTTAAAATCAATAAAAAAAGAACCGATTAATTGGAAGATTTAGTTATTATCAAAATAATCTTAAGCACATTTATAATTATTTTTTTTAAAAGTATAAAATTATACACTGCAATTTAAATAAGGTATTATTTTAATCTATGGAGTTATAAAAATTTGTAATTTTATAAAATGAGATTTTATAGTTTTTGGTTTTCTGTTTATTTTATTTTGTGTTTAAATTTTAATACATTTTCACAATCAAAAATAGTTGATAAACAACCTAATTTTTTGTTTGTTTTAGTAGATGATCAGCCTTTTGATGCAATTGGCTTTACTAATCGCTATCCATTTTTAAAGACCCCTAATATTGATAAATTATTTGAGGAGGGAGTAAACTTTGAAAACTTTTTTGTAACTCAATCGATATGCTCTCCATCAAGAGCTAGCTTTTTAACTGGTACATTCCCTCATATTCACGGGGTAAATCAGAATAACAAGAATGTTGATCCAAATTGGGATCAATTTGCTCCATATTCGGTTCATTTACAAAATGCTGGATATCAAACTGCTCATATTGGAAAGATTCATATGGCCCATTTTAAAGGAAAAGATCATATCAGACCTGGTTTTGATTATTGGTATAGTTTTATTGGTCAGGGTAAATACATTGACCCTCCGGTAAATGATAACGGAGTTGAATACCAAGAGAAAGGATATATAACGGATATTTTAACTGAAAAAACTATCGATTGGCTCAAAGATAAAAGAGATCCAAATAAGCCATTTAGTTTAAATCTTTGGCATAAAGCAGTTCATGAGCCTCACATCCCTGCTCCAAGGCATAATAATTTATATGTTAACGAAGAACTTCCCACTCCACCATATGACACTCACAAAGAAACATTTAAAGGCAAACCACTTTGGCAAAGGAAAAAAACTTATGGATTTGAATGGAAAGAAAACTTGCCAATACCTGATGAACTACCTGAAAAAAAATGGCCTATAAATTATGAAAGAAATATGCAGTTATTAAAATGTATTAGTGCCATAGATGAATCATTAGGTAAGGTTTTAAGTATATTAGAAGAGATTGGAGAACTTGATAATACAGTAATTATTTACAGCAGTGATAATGGATATTTTTTAGGTGAACACACATTTAATGATAAAAGATTAGCTTATGAAAATTCAATGCGCATTCCAATGCTAATTAGATTTCCAAGTTTAATAAAAAATAAATCAACTATTAGCGAGCAATGTTTAAATATTGATGTTGCTCCAACTATTCTTGATTTGGCTGGTATTGATATTCCTTCTTATATGCAGGGTGAATCAATGTTAGCATTACTCAAAGGCGAAAAAGTCAATGACTGGAGGAAATCAATTCTTTTTGAATATTATTTAGATTCCTATTGGCCTTATGCTGGTCCAAATCAAGTTGCAGTAAGAACTAATCGATATAAATTAATTGATAATTTTATCAAAGATGATATTGATGAGTTATATGATCTCAAAAATGATCCCGGAGAACTTGACAATTTAATTAATGATAATGATTTTGACAATGTTGAAAAAGAATTAAGAAATGAAGCCAATAGATTAAAGGCTTATTACAATTATAATCCTGATCGGGACTGGTGGTTAAGGAAGGTTTTAAAAAATAATTAAGTATAACAGAATTATTAAAAATGAAAGATTTTATAAGAGTGTTTAATATTGTTGTGTTTTCAATTTTTACAACCACTATTTTTTCTCAATCTATTGAAGGGTTTGGTAAAGTTATAGATAAAGAAACTAATTCTCCTTTGCCAGGAGCTACAATTATTGTAAAAGATACTTCAACTGGAGTTACTTCAGATTTTGATGGAAATTTCAAGATTAAATCATCTCTTGGAGATATTTTAGTTGTTTCGTACATAGGATACAATTCGATTGAATTTGTTGTTGTAGAAAGTGAAATGATTATACTGATGGAACCTAATTTGGATCAGCTTGAAGAAGTGACTATAAGTGTTGGATATTTTGATGTTAGTAAAAAAGATCTTTCAGGATCCATATCTCAAATTAAAACAGAGCAACTTGAGAAAAATAGAGGATCTTCGCTAGAAAACCTCTTACAAGGTCAGGTTGCTGGTGTTGTTATAAATGAAAGTTCTGAGCCTGGAGGAGGGGTAGGAATATCAATTAGAGGTACTAATTCTATTTTAGGTGGTACACAGCCACTTTATGTTCTTGATGGAATTCCAATTAGTCCGATTTCAGACGCAGAGGGTAATAATTCATCTGGAAATTCCCAAAGTTCAATGAGTTTTATTAATCCTAATGATATAGAGAAAATAGAGATTTTAAAAGACGCAGCAGCAACTGCAATATATGGCGCGAGGGGAGCTAATGGAGTTGTTTTAATTACTTCAAAGTCTGCTAATAAAAATAAAGGGGAAGATAAAATTTCAGTTACTATTGATAGTTATTTGACAACTGTAAGAGAAAAAATAAATCTTTTAGATGGATCTGGTTTTGAATCATATATGAATCAACGAGCTTTGAACCAAATTTATCAACAAATAACCAACCCAGATAGAGTAGGTGGTGCATTTGATGGGTCTCAAGCGCTTACTTTAGAAAATTACCCTGAAATAGATGACTATTCAGTTCCATATGATGAATCAACTGCTATTAATACAGATTGGCAAGAGGAAACTTATAGATTAGCAATGACTAATTCAGTTAATTTGAGTTATATGGGAGGAGATTTTAAGAAAAACCTATCCGTAAATTTAGGTTTATTTGATCAAGAGGGAGTGATTATAAATTCTACCAACAAGCGCTGGTTTTTAAATACTAGTGCTAAAACTAAGGCCTTTGGAGATAAAATAGATATTTACTCAAGAACAAATTTATCATATAAAGAAGGAAATGCATCTTCAGTTGGGAATGGACAGATATTTATGCAAAAAAGTGTTGTATCTCAAGTTTTACAGTTTCAACCAATATATTCATTACTAGATACTGGTGAAAATGATGACATTTACTCAAGTCTAAATGAAGGAGATTTAATATCAAATCCTTACACATTGGCCAGATTTGTTATTGATCAAAAGAAATCATTTCGAATAAGACAAGCTTTGTCAATTATTGGAAAATTGACTCCACAGTTAACAGCCACTTTTAGGGGTGCTTTTGATTATCAAAATAATACTCGTGATAATTATTACCCATCTAATACAACCCGTGGATATATTAATAATGGTGAAGCTTCACAATCTTCATTGGTGAATCGGAAAATTTATGCTGAGGGTAATTTACGTTATAGAAACAGATTTAATTTACACAGAATTGATGCGACTTTAGTAGCAACTTATGAACAAAATACCATTCGCTCAATGTTTAATAAAGCAACAGGTTTTGCAAATGATAATACATCATTTTATAATTTTAATGTTGCCGATGAAATTTTTGTCCCAATCTCTCAATATCGCGAAAATGGTTTATTGTCAGCATTAACAAGATTTGGTTATAACTATAATAGAAAGTATTATATTGATTTGAATGCTAGAGTTGATGCTTCCTCTAAATTTGCTGAGAACAAAAAAAGTGCAATTTTCCCTTCATTTGCTATGTCATGGGTAATCTCAAAGGAGCGGTTTTTTAGAAATCTAAAAAAGGTTAATGATTTAAAACTTCGTTTTTCTTATGGTAAGACTGGCAGTAATCCAATATCCCCTTATCAATCTCTCGCTCTGATGAGTCCAATTCGATATAATTTTGATAATGAACTAGTTATTGGCTTTTATGAGCAAAATCTTCAAAATGATGACTTAACTTGGGAGACTACAGATCAGTTCAATCTTGGCTTTGACTTAGCAATGTTTAATTCAAGATTGAACATTACTTTTGATGCTTATCATAAATTAACTTATGATTTACTTCAAAATGTAAATTTACCACCATCTAATGGATACTCAAGTAGAGTTGATAATTTTGGTGAAATTGAAAATAAAGGTTTTGAAGTTGGGTTACAAATTGATTTGTTAGACAAAAATGATTTTAAATGGAACTTATATTCAAATTATAGTCTTAATAGAAACAAGCTTATTAGTTTAAATTCAAATTTAGATTACCAGTTGGGCCCCTCAATTGGCTTTTCACAAGCTCAACCTATTATGTTTATGGTTGGTCAACCGTTAGGGATTTTTTGGGGAGCTGAGACAGATGGTATTTTTGAAAACTGGGAACAAGCAAATGCTAGTGGAATTCCAAACGCAGCTCCAGGTGAGATTAATTATGTCAATCATAGTGTTGAATATGATGAATTTGGCAATCCAACAGATGATCAGGTAATTGATTTTGACGACTTTGTCAAGCTTGGAGATCCGAACCCTGACTTTACTTTTTCAATTGGTAGTGAGTTTAGCTATAAAAATTGGGATATGAGTATTTTATTTACCGGTCAAGAGGGTGGTGATATATTTTGGGTTGATTCTTGGCAGTTAAGTGGTCTTTTTAGAACAAGGAATCATTTATCAAGTTCCTTTAATAACTCTTGGAAGGCGCCTTTGTCTTACTCAAATGGATCAGTTGTTTATGATCCCTCTGCTGAAAATATCATTGGTGTTACAAATCCTGCAGCAATTATAGACAACGGTAACAGAAACACTCCATCTGATAGACAAGTTTTTGATGGATCATTTTTACGACTTAAAAACATTAATTTAGGGTATAACTTTAATTTTAAAAATGGTAATTCTCTCAGGTTGTATGTATCAGGACAAAATTTACTAACATGGACAAAATATCCTGGATATGATCCAGAGGTTCGTACTTATACAAAAAATCCTCAAAAGCGTGGAGTTGATTTTGGAACATATCCGGGGACAAAATCATATATTTTTGGTTTAAAATTTAATTATTAATATTATTAGTTATGAAGATTAAAGCACTAAATAAAATAAAAATCATATTGATATTTACATGTATATTTTCTTGCGAAGTTCTTGATGAAGATCCTTTCGTTCAAACTAATACCGAAAATTATTATCAAAATAAAGAAGATGCCATTGATGGACTGACATCAGCTTATGCAAGATTGAAAAGCGGTAATGGATATTATAAACAAAAGTTTTTATCAACACTTTTCGCAGCATCAGATCAGGGATTATCAACATTTGAATTAAATAATTTTAAAAATGGAACAGTAACATCTACAGATCCTAATATACAATTGATTTGGAAAGACATATATCTGGCTATTCGTGATGCAAATAATGTAATTACTAATGTTCCAAATATAGTCATGAATGAAGATTTAAAACTCAGAATTCTTGCAGAAGCAAAGTTTTTGAGAGCACTTCATTATTTTAACTTGGTAAGATGTTTTGGAGAGGTTCCATTAAGGACTTACCCAGTTGAAGCCACCGCTGCTGAACAAGGACTTCCCGTTTCCTCCATTGTAGATATCTATTCAAATATAATTGAAGATCTTCAATATGCTGCTGATAATTGCTGGGATAGAAATGAATCAAGAAATGGTGAAATTAATAATTTAGGCCGGGCAACTAAAGCTTCATCAAATGCTTTGCTTGCCAAAGTTTATCTTAGAATGGCTTCCTGTAAGCGTACTGCATTAAGTGGCAATGAGGGAAATACTAAATACCTTGAACTCCCTGAATCAGTATCAACATATTATCAATTAGCTAAAGATCGTTGTGACTTGTCTTTAAATGACAATGGATTTAGTCTTTCTGTTGATATTAATAGCTGGATGTCAATATTTGACGCTGATAACGGAAATAATCCTGAAATGTTATTTGATATTCAAGGTTCAAATGAAATTGGTCAAGGTACGGCTGTTTCCAATCTTTTTACTCCAAGAAATTCAGGTCTTAGTGGTACAGGTTTTGGTGGGAGTAATAAATTAAAACCACGTTTTATTAATTTTCATTTAGATAAAAATGACCCTAGATTTCAAAATTCTATTATACAAGATTATGAAAATACCAGTTGGGCATTTTCAATTAACAATGGAAGTACAGCTTACATACCTACATCGTTAACTACCGGAAATACTGCTAGTTGGAGATTGTGGCAAGTTTGGACTGCTAAATATGTTGATTCCGGTGCTACAACTCCTTACACCAGTCGCCAAAACTGGCATGTTATTCGTCTTGCAGATGTATATTTAATGCGCGCTGAAGCTTTGGCTGAAATGTTTCAGAATCCTGATATGGCCTCAAATGATATAAATTCTCTAAGGGGTAGAGTTGGCATGCCTATTTTTAGCGGTTCAGGTATGACAATGGATAATTTTAGAACTATACTCCTTGAAGAAAGAGCGGTTGAATTATATATGGAAGGACATAGATTTTTTGATCTTACTAGATTAGGAGTTTATGATGAATATTGTTCAAATGTTTTAGGTTCAACTTCTTCACAATATGTTCAAGGAGCTATTGGTTCTAGACAACCAGAAGATTATTTGTGGCCAATTCCAATATCTGAAATTTCTGCTAATCCAAGTATAAATTGATTATATGTACAACTATAGATCATTTATTTTGGTGTTTGGTTTTATGTGCTTTGTTACTTGCTCTAGTAATAAAACTATAAAAAGCGAACAATCACCTAATTTTATTCTAATTTTATCAGATGACCAAGGCTGGAATGGTACTTCAGTTCAAATGGTGGATAATATGTCTTTATCCAAAAGTGATTATCATGAAACTCCAAATTTGGAATTACTTGCTAAAAAGGGTATGCGTTTTTCATCAGCATATGCAAGTGCACCGGTTTGTTCTCCATCTAGATATAGCATACAGTTTGGACAAACCCCAGCTAGATTAAAAATGATTCGTGTAGGTATGAATACTGATCATATAAACCACCAATCTTCATATACCATTCCAAAATTATTAAAGAAAATTAACCCAAATTATAAAACCGCTCATTTTGGTAAATGGGGTATTGGAGTTGATCCTTCGGTACTTGGTTTCGATGAGAGTGACGGAACCACAGGTAATAAAGATGGCGGATTTGATCTTAAATCTAATAGAAAGCAATGGCAAAATAATATCGATATTGATCCAAAAAAAATATTCACTATTACATCCAAAGCTATTGATTTTATTGAACAACAATCTATCTCAAATAAACCATTTTTTCTTCAAGTATCGCACTATGCTGTACATTCAGATATAATGATGCGACAAAACACACTCGATAAATATGTTAAAAAGTCCAAAGGAAAGTATCAAAATCACCCTGGTTTCGCAGCAATGACTGAAGATTTAGATAGTGGAGTTGGTTTATTACTTAATAGCTTAAAAGCTTTAGGTTTAGATAAAAACACTTATGTAATATATACATCTGACAATGGTGCTGTTCCAATAATGCCTCCAAAATCTAAATATGAAAAAAGTTCTAACTTTCCACTAAGTCGAGGTAAATGGGATGCGATGGAAGGAGGCATTAGAGTACCATTTATAATGTCTGGTCCTAAAATAAGACCTGGAAAAGAATCTAAAGTACCTATTACACATTCAGATATATTACCAACAATAATTGATTTAGCTGGAAATAAGTTACCAACAGCTAAAAATTTAGATGGAGGTAGTTTTAAGCATATACTTTTAAAAGGGGGTAATGAAAAAATTAGACGAAATTATGAAGGATTAGTATTTCATGTTCCATATGAAAACGGAATAGCATTAAAAAGAGCTCATTCTGCTATAATTATTGATAATTACAAGTTGATAAAATTTTACGATAATAATGAATTTAAATTATTCGATTTAACTGTTGATATTCAAGAGAGAAATAATTTAATTAATTTAAATCCTTTAGTGTTTAAAAGAATGAAAATTTCTTTAGAGAATTACCTTAGCGATGTAATGGCGCCCAAATGGAAATCAGGAATTACTTGGAAAAGAACACCTATTCATGAAATTAATTCATTTCATTAATTTCCAATCTTACTTTAAGCAAATGAAAAAGATTTTAACATTCTCATGTTTATTCATTTTTTCGTTTCAAGTCAAAAGTCAGTCTTTAACATGGAGTGGTGGCGGTGGTGATGACAATTTTTTTAATGAATTGAATTGGTATGATACAACCACTGATCAATCTCCTGAAATAGGTTCAATAGATCCGTTTGAAGCAATAAATTTTGATCTTAATCTAACTTGTAATGCAGTCGCTAGCACATTTGTTAGCCAAGAAGTAAATATTTCATCTCAGACTCCTGAAATTTTTAATACTGGTACGAATGAAATTTGGCCATTTGTATTTTTTGCTTCATCTCTTGGAGATGGTAATAATGGTTCGCAACAGAGTTTAAAAATTAACATTACTAATCTTCCACCCCAGGGTGCAAATTATCGCATTATAAGAACCGTAGCAAATGGGAATTGGTACTTTCCAAATTCATCAGCTCTTAATTTAGGGCTTAATATTCTATCAGTTCCTTCGGTTGATTATGATAGATCTGTAAAAATACAATTTAGCTCTGGAGATATTAGTTTCGATTATATTTCTTTAAATGGTGAATTAATCTACTCAACACCACTTGAGCAAATTGTTTTACAATCAGATAAAAAACTTAATATTTTCAATTCAACTTTAGAAGCTCTTAGTGTTTCAGGCGGTGAGATAAATTTATTAGAAAATTCGTATTTGGAACTTACTGATGATGAGCCATTAAATGACAATGTTCAAATTAATTTTAATAATAATATTTGTTGGCTGAAATTAGAAAATGTTAAACCCGAAATAGTTTTTCAAAATTATCTAACTCAATTTAACATTCCTGATTTAATTGTTGAATATCCTGATAATATTCGTTTGGATAATTTTTATGAAAATGGAACTTTAATTAGATCTAATATACAGGTTTCGGCTCCATTGTTAGTTTATGATCAGATTAATTTTAATGGTCAAAGTGCCAACTTGAATTTAAATTTGATTTACAGTGGTGGTTCAATACCTAATGATTTAAATAATGGTATTCGATCTTTTATTTTAAAAAAAGGATATATGTTAACAGTTTCAGATTATGAAAATGGAACTGGAAAAAGTAAAGTTTTTATTGCATCAAAAGATGATTTATATGTTGGTTCTTTACCTGATGATTTAGATTCAACAATTTCATTTTTGAGGATTATTCCTTGGAACTGGGTTTCTAAAAAGGGTACTGCAGGCGATATATTGGGGATAAATAATACTTGGTTTTACAGATGGAATAATCAAGGGGTTTCTGATTTAAAGCGTGAATGTACCCCCATGTCTTGGGGATATGGTGGAGCTAACGATGATTCGGATATAGAATTATATATTTCAAAATATAAAAATACGCACGTCTTAGGCTTTAATGAACCAGACGATTGTAATGGGCAGTCAGGGCAATATAATAACATGTGCGATGTTGATACCGCTTTGGGTATTTATGAAAACCTGATGAAGACTGGTCTTAGACTTGTTTCACCCGCATGTAGACAAAATTCTGTTTTTAATTGGTTAGACTCATTTAATAGTCTTGCTGTACAAAATAATATCAGAATTGATGTGATTGCTGTGCATTGGTACGATTGGAACTCTAATCCACAAAATTCTCCCAATGCAGACCCATTAAATATTTTTAATAGATTCAAAAATTATTTAGATCAAGTTTATGACAACTATGGATTACCAATTTGGATTACGGAGTTTAATGCAAATAAATTTAGAACTACGGATGTTAATCATCAATTCATGGATTTAGCATTACCGTACTTGGAATCTTTAGATTATGTTGAACGTTATTCATGGTTTGAACCTGTTTCAGGTGTGGCAGATTTTTACAATAATGATATGGAATTAACAGATATTGGGATATTATACAATACTCAAATTTCATCACCATCAATTCCAGAGAAATTTTATGCTGGTCCTGATAATTTGAGTAGTAATAGTATAGATAATGATTATGAATACTTGTGTGACACAGAAAATACATTATCAATTCTTGACTATTTAAACATCCCATCGGGAAATATTATAATTATCCCAAATCCAGCTTCAGATTTTATAAAAATTATTTCAAATAGGCCAATAATTAAATTTGGTTTCTATGATATGTTTGGTAATATTATAAATAAAAAAATTAATGATGATTCAATCAATATTTCTGATTTGCCCATTGGTATGTATTTAATAAATTTGAACGATCAGTACTTTAAATTATTAAAAAAATAATTACATTTATCCACTATGTATTATTTAAAATGGATTGTTTTAATAGTTCTAATGAGTACAATGGTTAACTCTAAACCATTTAAATCATCGAAAAAATTAAATGTTTTATTTATCATTGCTGACGACTTGAATTGTACTTTAGGGTCTTACGGCGATACGCTAGCTATTACACCAAATTTAGATGAGTTAGCAAAACAAGGACTTATTTTTACAAATGCTCATGTTCAATATCCTCTTTGTGGTCCATCTAGAGTATCCTTGATGACTGGATTATATCCAGATCAAACTAAATCTAAAGAACTTCGTCTTTATGTACGCCAAACTATTCCAGATGTAATTACTTTAGGGCAAAAATTTAGAATGGAAAATTACCACTCAGTAAGAGTTGGTAAAATTTATCATTATCATAATCCAAGAGATATTGGAACTTCTGGTCACGATGATTCTTTTTCTTGGGATCGTACGGTTAATCCATATGGGCGTGATAAAATTGAAGAATATATGCTAAATAAAGTTAAGCCTGATTTCGATGGAGCAACTTTAAGTTGGCTTCAATCAGATGGAAAAGATGAAGAGCAGACCGATGGTATTGGAGCTAGTGCAATAAATAATTTTTTGGATGAGTTCTCAGAAAGTGAAGAAAATTTCTTTTTAGCTTACGGTTTGTTTCGACCTCATATACCATTTGTAGCGCCGAAAAAATATTTTGACATGTATAATATTAAGGATTTTAGTATTCCACAATCCTCAGACACATACTTATCTACTATTCCAAAACCTGCTGCGGTTTCTGTTCGATCTAGAAAAGAACAAATTGACCTTGACCCCAATCTAGCAGCTACTATCAAACATGCTTATTATGCAACTACAACTTTTATGGATGCACAAATTGGTAGAGTTATTAAAAAACTAAAAGATACTGGTTTGGATAAAAACACAATAATTGTTTTTACTTCTGATCATGGATATCATTTAGGAGACCACGGGCATTGGCAAAAGCAAACTCTTTTTGAAAATGCCACTAAAGTTCCGTTAATTTTTTCTGGTCCTGGAATTACTCAATATTTAGAATCAGTTGACGATCCAGTTGAGCTTATCGATATTTACCCAACAATAATGGATCTAACTGGAATGAAAACTCCGCCATTTGTGAGTGGTAAAAGTTTAATATCATATTTTGATAATAAAAAGGTCGCTGTTAGAGCCAATGCTTTAACAGAGCTTCAAGTTAACATTGGTGGTAAAAAAGTGCAAGGCTATGGGATAAAAACAAAGCGTTACAGATTAAACAGGTGGTTCTTTAATGGATCTTATGAATATGAATTATATGATCATAAATATGATTCAGAAGAACTATTAAATTTAGCTCAAACAAGATCTTATATATCATTAAGAGATTCACTCTCTATGGTTTTAAGTGAAAGAGTTAAACAGGCTAGAAAGAAGCCCAACGGAATTGGAAGACAATTTAACAATGTTAAACCAATAAATGATCCCAAGAGACTATACTCAAAAAAAAGATAATCGACAGCAAAATTTCTATTCAGTTTCTGAGAAACACTATCTAAAAAATTATTTTTTTTTATCAATCAATTTGTTTAAACAGTATTGAATTAGCTTATCAATTGTTCTTTCAGGAGATTTACTAAAATTTCCATTTATTCTATTGGCCAAAATAGCATTGATAGAGCTAGATTTATGACCTAATAATTTAGATAAACCAAATATAGCAGATGTTTCCATTTCAAAATTTGTAACCTTAAACTTATTGAGTCTGATTTTTTCAATTTTAGCAATTAAATTTTCGTCTTTTGGATTTAAACGAAGCGTTCGACCTTGTGGAGCATAAAAACCATTAAATGTTGCTGTTATTCCTGAGTAAATACTTTCACTATGTAGCTGTTTGTATAATTTTTTACAAGAATCCACTAAAATAGGGTGGGCTTTTTCACTTGACCAATTAGTATGTTTACAAAATAATTTCTCTAATTTTCTGTTTCTAATTTCTTCTGTATTATAGTTATTTAGCATTCCACTAAGATCTAATCCTTTGTTGCTTAATAAAAACGAATCTATCGGAATATTCTTTTGAATAGTTCCGGAAGTACCAATACGAATAATATTTAAACTTGTTAAAACTGATTTTGTTTTTCTGTTTTCAAAATCAATATTTACCAATGCGTCTAATTCGTTTAAAACAATATCAATATTGTCAGAACCAATTCCAGTTGATATTACAGTAATTCTTTTGTTAGATAAATATCCAGTATGAGTTTTAAACTCTCTTTTATGTTGTTTAAAGTCAATTGAATCAAAATACCTTGATACTTTATCAACTCTATCAGGATCTCCAACTAGTATAACAGTCGGTGCAATATTTTCTGGTCTTAAATGAAGATGGTATATACTTTTATCAGGGTTTAATATTAACTCAGAATTTTTTATAATTTCTAACATTTTTATCCTCCAACACGCTTAACATTAAATCCTAATTCACTAAGGAAAATCATTATTTTGTCTCTGTAATTACCTTGAATTATTATACTTGATTTTTTAATACCACCTCCAACATTGAATGTTTTTTTTATTTTTGAGGTTAATTTTTTTAAATCCAAACTTGATCCCTCATAACCATCTATAATTGTTACTGGTTTTCCTTTTCGTTTTTCATATTTGCAGATCAGTGGATCTTTTTGAATCCATAAATTTGATTTTGGCTCAGATTTAACAACTTTAATTGCTTCATGATCTGGGAACAATTTTTTTAATTGGTCATGTAAATCCATTATTTTTTTAGTAATCCTAATTCAATCAACCTTTCCTCAAGAAATTCCCCAGCTGTTATATCTTCATAAGCTTTCGGAAATTCATCACATATGCATGAATCAAGAACATTTAACTTCATTTCACTCACAGGATGCATGAAAAAGGGTATGGAGTATCTGGATTTTTTAAGAAGAGATTTATCTGGATTAATAACTCTGTGAACTGTTGATTTAAAGACGTTATTGGTCAATCTTGAAAGCATATCGCCAATGTTTATCATTAACTCATCTTCATTAGCAATAGCATCAATCCAATACCCACCGGCATTTTGAACTTGAAGTCCCTTACCATGAGCACCCATCAATAATGTAATTAAGTTAATATCTCCATGAGCAGCTGCTCTAACTGCGTCCTTAGGATCTTTAGTAATTGGGGGATAGTGAATGGGTCTTAAAATTGAATTTCCGTTTTTAATATAGTTATCAAAATAATTTTCATCAATTTCTAGATATAGTGCAAGTGCCCTAAGAACATATTTGGCTGTTTTTTCTAATGCTTTATATGCTTCTTTGCCAACATTGTTAAACTCTGGAAGTTCATTTACTATAATATTTGGAAAATAATTATATTTAATTATTTCTTTTTTTGTAACGTATTGGCCATAGTGCCAATATTCTTTCAGGTCACCATGCTTACTTCCCTTGGCACTTTCCTTTCCAAATGATACATATCCTCTTTGTCCAGAATATTCAGGGTGTTCATATTTTCTTTTGATATCGATTGGTAAATCAAAAAATAATTTAATTTGAGCATATAATCTCTTTACTAAATCATCGTCTAAAAAATGACCTTTTACAGCGCAAAAACCAATTTCTTGAAATGCTTTCCCAATTTCAGAAACAAATTTTGATTTCTGAAGTTCATCTTTAGACATAAACTGATCAAGATTGACACTAGGTATTTTATCCATATCGATTAATAATTACTTTACAAATATAGGAAATCGAATTATTATTTTGGAAGGACTTCACTAAGGCTTTAATTTTCCATTTTATTTGCTAAATTTGAAAGTATATTTATTTCTAATAATATCTATTGAAATCCTTTTTTTCATACTCAGATTTTAAAATTTTAAAGAAGCAAAAAATATTGTTGTATTACAATATGTTGAAATCTCGGATGATTGAAGAAAAAATGTTGATTCTTCTCAGACAAGGAAAGATATCAAAGTGGTTTTCAGGAATTGGTCAAGAAGCTATTTCAGTTGGCCTTACAATGGCACTTCAATCAGACGAATTTATCTTGCCAATGCATCGTAATTTAGGAGTTTTCACAACTAGAGGAATTCCATTAAACCGGCTGTTTTCCCAATGGCAAGGTAAATTAAGTGGATTTACTAATGGTAGGGACAGATCTTTTCATTTTGGGTCTCAAGAATATAAAATTATTGGAATGATTTCACACCTCGGACCTCAGTTGGGAGTTGCAGATGGCATTGCCTTATCTCATGTTTTAAAGAATGAATCAAAACTTACTGCTGTTTTTTCAGGTGAAGGCGGAACAAGTGAGGGAGACTTTCATGAGGCTTTAAATATTGCATCTGTCTGGAGCTTGCCAGTTCTTTTTTGTATTGAAAACAATGGTTATGGCTTATCAACTCCTACAACTGAACAATATAATTGTGAAAATATCGCAGATAGAGGAAATGGGTACGGAATGGAATCTCATATTGTTGAAGGAAATAATATTTTGGAGGTTTACTCAACAGTTAAGCAAATCTCTGAAAGTGTCAGAAAAAATCCTCGTCCGGTCTTAATAGAATTTAAGACTTTTAGACGCCGTGGTCATGAAGAAGCGAGTGGTACTAAATATGTACCTGAGGATTTAATGAGTTTTTGGAAATCAAAAGATCCTATTGATAATTTTGAATCTTTTTTAATTGTAACTAAGGTTTTAAGTAAAACTAAAATTGATGAATTTCGTACTGAAATATCAAATGAAATTACATCTGGTTTAAAACTCGCATTTGATGAAAATGAAATAAAAGCTGACTTAAAAACTGAGTTAAATGATGTATACAAACCATTTGATTGTCAGGAAGTTAAACCTAAGGGTGAATTAAAAGAGATTAGATTTATTGATGCTGTTTCTGATGGATTAGAGCATGCAATGAATAAACATAATGACTTAATAATAATGGGGCAGGATATTGCTGAATATGGAGGTGTATTTAAAATAACTGAAGGATTTGTAGAAAAATTTGGAAAAAATAGAGTTCGTAATACTCCAATATGTGAATCTGGAATTATTGAAACAGCTATGGGACTTTCCATTGCAGGGATGAAATCTATAGTTGAGTTACAATTTGCAGATTTTATAAGTTCAGGATTTAACCCAGTTGTAAATTATTTAGCAAAATCTCACTACAGATGGGGACAAGAGGCAGATATTGTTTTAAGAATGCCTTGTGGCGCTGGAGTGGGCGCAGGGCCATTTCATTCTCAGACCAACGAAGCTTGGTTTACAAAAACTCCAGGACTGAAAGTTTTATACCCTGCCTTTCCATTTGATGCTAAAGGATTGCTAATTTCAGCTGTTCAAGATCCTAATCCAGTCTTATTTTTTGAACATAAAGCTCTTTACAGGAGTCAAAGACAACAGGTTCCAGTTGATTATTATTCTATTCCTATTGGTAAAGCCTCTCTCATAAAGAGTGGCTTAGATGTTACAATTATTACTTATGGTGCAGGTGTTCATTGGGCATTAGAAACATTAAATAAAAATTCTGAAATTTCAGCAGATTTAATTGATTTACGATCAATACAACCAATTGATTACGATTGTATTTTAAAATCAGTAAAAAAAACTAATCGAGTCATTATATTGCAAGAAGATTCCTTGTTTGGTGGTATTGCTAGTGATATATCCGCGTTTTTGATGGAAAATACTTTTGAATTTTTAGATGCACCTATAAAAAGGGTTGGTAGTCTTAATACTCCCATTCCATTTGCAAATTCCTTAGAACAGCAGTATCTTGCAAAAGCAAATTTTGAGCACTCACTCAAAACACTATTAGAATACTAATATGGAATATTTAGAACTTTTTTTTGATGCCATATATGGGACTCTGAATTGGACTTTTCGATCAATTATTTTTGATGTGCCATGGTTTCGAAATTATTTTTGGGGTTTAGTAATTATATCTTTTTTAGTTTTTTTTGCTGAAATATTGTTTCCATGGAGAAAAGATCAAAAAATTATTCGAAAAGATTTTTGGTTAGATGGATTTTACATGTTTTTTAATTTTTTCATCTTTAGTATTTTTATAAATGGATTTTATAAATGTATTTCAAAATTTTCAAATGAATTATTACATTTAAATTCTGATTCCATTTACCTAATAAACTTATCCAGCTTCGGTTCAATATCCCAATTAATTATATTTTTTGTTGTTCTTGATTTTGTACAATGGTTCACTCACACACTTATGCATCGTTATGATTTTTTATGGCGATTTCACAAAGTTCATCATTCTGCAAAAGAAATGGGTTTTGCGGTACATTTAAGATACCATTGGATGGAAAATATTGTATATAAGCCTCTTAAGGTTATAGCTTTGATGTTAATTGGTGGATTTGAACCTGAGCAAGCTTATATTATTCACTTTTTTGCAATAACAATCGGACATCTAAATCACGCTAATCTTAAACTTGATTATGGGCCATTAAAATATATTTTTAATAATCCAATTATGCATTTGTACCATCATGCTCATGATGTCCCCAAAGATTATAAAAATGGGGTTAATTTTGCAATAAGTCTTAGTGTATGGGATTATATTTTTAGAACTAACTACATCCCGAAAGCTGATAAAAACATAAAACTAGGCTATAAAGATGATCAAAAAATGCCAAGTACTTTATTAGGACAAATGATTTATGGTTTTAAGTCAAATGATTAAAAATTAAAGTTCTTTATTAACCATATCTAGTATTTCAGATTCAAATTCATTAGCTTTTTTAACTAATTCTCCTCCTTTTTTAACAACTTTTTTGACAAATGATTTATCATCTAAACTTTTGCAATTTATTTTTAAGTTAAGGTATGCACCAAAAACTGCTGTTCTTGCGCACAATGCTGCTACACCAACATCAGTGATCGTATTTGGATTACCAATTTCAGCCATTTTTCTAATAACCTCAAAAGATTTGAACGAAGTTTCCATAACTTCCAGTGGAATTTCAATAGCTTTTTTAGTTGCTAATTGAATTGCTTTGAGTCTATTTAATTTTTCTTCTTCAGTTGATTTAGGTAGTTTAAAAGCATCCATAATATAATTAAATGATTGTGCATCTTTATCAACTAAATTTAAGAGATCTTTTTGATGATTAATTGAAATATTACCCCAATTTGAAAATATTTCCCATTTATCATCCCAACCTCTTTTATGTGCAGATAAATTTGCTGACATAGTTGCTAAAGCAGCACCTAAAGCTCCACAATAAGCTGCTATGGAGCCACCTCCTGGTGCAGGTGATTCACTAGCTGTTTCATAGGCAAAATCACTAAGATTCATTTCAATAAGTTCTTGTGAATCAGACTCAATATAATATTCTAAAATTTGATCCTTGAGATTGAAAGGTCTTAATTCATCTAGGCCTAAAGTCTTAATAGCAATCCTTATGATTTCTTTTTCAGGTAATGCAATAGATCTTTGTTGTTTTTTTAGAAAATATTCACCTGCATCAATCAAAACTTTTTTTGGAATTAAACCGACTAGCTCAGATCCTGTTACTCTCAAACCTCTTTCATCAGCTCTTTCACATGTTTTTTCAAAAACTTCATGTAATGGTGTTGTTTGTATATTTGTTATATTATATGATATTTGTGCAATACCATATTCTTTAATAAACCATCCTATACCTTTTAAATTTTTAAAAAAACCAGGGATTCTAACTGGTTGTCCCTGTTGGTCAGTTTCAACACGTCCTATCAAATTATTTCCTTTACGTTTTAAGCGCCCAGCTTCTCTGAGATCGAATGCAATTGCATTTGCACGCCTTGTAGATGTCGTATTAAGATTGATATTATATGCAATTAAAAAATCTCTAGCAGCTATAGATGTAGCACCTGATTTTTTTATGTTTTCATTGAATTTACTAGGGCCATAATCAGGTTTCCAATTATTGTCTTTAAATTTCTCTTCTAATCCTTCATATTCTCCAGATCTACAGTTTGCTAAATTTCTTCGCATTTTTGATTTTGCGGCATACTCATAACAATAAACTGGTATGTTCAATTCATTTCCAACTTTTTCACTAAGCTCATGAGCTAGTTTTATTGTTTCTCCCATACTAATATTTGATATTGGAATTAGAGGACATACATCAACAGCTCCCATTCTTGGGTGTTCACCTTTGTGTTTTGACATATCTATTAATTCTTGAGCTTTTTTTATCAACAAAAAGGCAGCTTTTATTACTGATTTTGGAGCTCCAACAAATGTTATTACAGTTCTGTTTGTAGCTTTTCCTGGATCAATATTTAGTAATTTAACGTTATCAACTTTTTCTATTTCAGCGCAAATAGTTTTGATAATATTATTATCCTTACCCTCTGAGATATTTGGGACACATTCAATTAGTTGCATAAAAGTTTATTTAGTCTTTAAAATATTATTAAAATTCAGTAATTCAAATCAAGAATAATATTTTCCATTTAAAATTACCTCACTTACTGGATTTTCGCCAAAGAAATAAGGAATTTTTTCATACGAATCCATTTCTTTTGTAATAATTAAATTAGCTTTTTTACCAATATCAATACTTCCATAATTATCTGAAATTCCCATGGCATATGCACCATTTATTGTAGCGGCATTTATAGCCTCTTCAGGTGACATTTTCATTTTAATACAAGCTAAACTTATAACAAAATTCATATTACCACTTGGGGCTGTACCTGGATTAAAATCAGTCGCTAAAGCTAATGGTAGTCCAGAGCTAATTATTTTTCTTGCTTGTGTATATGGAATTCCTAAATAAAATGAACAACCTGGTAAAGCAACAGGAATTGTTTTAGATTTTTTTAAAGATTCAATATCTTTTTCTGATATTACTTCTAAATGGTCAACAGAAAGAGCCTTATATTTTATAGCTAAATCTATACCACCAAATGAATTAAATTGATTAACGTGTATTTTTGGAATCAATCCATATTTTTTGGCAGCATTTAATATAATCTCTGTATCATTCAAATCAAAATAACCCTTTTCACAAAAAACATCAATAAAATCTGCTAAACTTTCATCATTTATCTTTGGGAGCATTTTATCAATTATTAAATCCAAATAACTTGACTTGTTTTTTTTGTAAATTTCTGGTATTGCGTGAGCTCCTAAAAAAGTGGATTTAATTTTCATTGGAGTTTTAAGGTTAATTTTATTTATAACCCTTAGCATTTTTAATTCTCCATCAAATGTGAGCCCATAGCCTGATTTAATTTCTAGCGCACCTGTACCTAATTTCATCAAATTATCAACACGAGACATTGACTGATTAAACAACAATTCTTCATCTGTATTTTGTAGTTTCTTAGCTGAATTAAGAATCCCTCCACCGCGATTTGCTATTTCTTGATAGGACAGTCCATTAATACGATCTATAAATTCAGATGATCTATCTCCAGCATAAACTACATGGGAGTGACTATCACACCAGCTTGGTAAAATAAGTTTTCCACTAACATCAGTTACTTTATCATTTTTTTTGTTAACGTATGATTTCATCTCACCAAAATCTGAAATTATATCATTTTCGATGCATATAAATGCATTTTCAATCATTGGAAGTTCTTTCATTGATTTTCCAGCTACATTTTTGATTTCTTTTGATCTAACTTGTAGCAGTTGCTTGATGTTTATGAAAACTTGTCGCATGTTTAATTATTTTAGGCTTCCTGTCATATCCTCTGGTTTGACCCATTGGTCATATTGTTCTGAGGTTAAGTAGCCTAATTTAACTGCTGCATCTCGAAGACTCAACCCATTTTTATGAGCACTATTTGCAATTTCAGCAGCTTTATAATAACCAATTTTCGTGTTTAGTGCTGTGACTAACATTAATGAATTATTTACAAGCTTATCGATAACTTTGTAGTTGGGTTCAATTCCTGCTATACAATGTTGTTCAAAACTATGACATGCATCTCCAAGGAGAGTAGCAGATTGTAAAAGGTTAGCAGCCATCACAGGTTTAAAAACATTTAATTCATAATGTCCTTGGGAGCCACTAAATGTGATAGCAGTATCATTACCAATAATTTGAGCACAAACCATTGTTATAGCTTCACACTGCGTTGGATTAACTTTTCCAGGCATTATTGAGCTTCCAGGTTCATTAGCAGGAATTATTAATTCCCCTATACCAGATCTTGGACCTGAGGCCATCATACGAATATCATTAGCAATCTTATTTATTGATACAGCTAGTTGTTTTAATGCACCATGTGTTTCAACAATTGCATCGTGAGCTGCAAGTGCTTCAAATTTATTCTTGGCTGAAATAAATGGGAGTTTTGTAAATTCAGAAATGTATCTTGTAACTAATACATCATACCCCTTTGGAGTGTTTAATCCAGTCCCTACAGCAGTACCTCCCAAAGCTAGCTCAGAAAGGTGTAATAATGAATTTTTTAATGCTTTTAAACCATGATCTAATTGTGACACATATCCTGAAAATTCTTGACCTAAAGTTAGGGGAGTTGCGTCCATTAGGTGAGTTCTACCAATCTTAACAATTGAACTAAATGCTTTAGATTTGTTGTTTAGGCTGTCTCTAAGCTGTTCAACTTGTGGTATAGTCAAATCAATTATTTTCTTGTAGCAAGCGATGTGCATTCCAGTTGGGAATGTATCATTTGAAGATTGTGATTTATTTACATCGTCATTTGGTTGAATTGTTTTTTCACCTTCTCCAATTTTTTTTCCCGCTATTTGATGAGCTCTGTTGGCTATAACCTCATTAACGTTCATATTGCTCTGTGTACCTGAACCTGTCTGCCAAATAACAAGAGGAAACTGATCATTATGTTTTCCAGTTAAAATTTCATCACATACTTTTGAAATATAATCACGTTTATCTTTACTTAAAACACCTAATTTATGATTTGCATAAGCAGCAGCTTTTTTTAAATAAGCAAACCCGTATATGATTTCAATAGGCATAGAGGCAGGTTTTCCAATCTTAAAATTTTTTCTTGAACGTTCTGTTTGCGCACCCCAAAGTTTTTCATTAGGAACTTTAACCTCGCCCATGGTATCTTTTTCTATTCTATATTTCATAAATCACAAATATGACATTACACAAATTTAATTTTTTTTAAAGAAAAAAGCTATAATTAAATGTAAATACTACATTTAATCTACACAACGCAAACATGCCCTTATATTTTTGTTTTTTGTTTTGCGAAACAACAAATCTTGAAGTATATTTACACAGAAATTTATTTACAATGTTTGAGTTTGATCAATATTTAGGATTTTTAGCTTTCATGACTATCCTCACAATAGGTTTTTGGTTAATGATTTTTCTTTTAACTTTTGCGATACCCTACTGGGTTTTTGGTTCAGCCATTGAAGCCTTAAAAGAAAAGAGAGCTGCCAAAAAATTAGAAGACAAATCTTAAGTAACAGATTTTTATTTCCTTAAATTATATCTAATATTTTTTCTGCAGGTCTACCAATTACTGCTTTATCCCCATTAATTATAATCGGTCTCTCAATAAGCTTAGGATAATTAAACATAGCTGTTACTATTTCCTCGTCCGAGAGTTCTTTGTTTTTGTAATTTGATTTCCATATTGTTTCAT